>Ga0172367_10002274_pt1 | contig 26544 bp, 21 predicted proteins | sample Lak10m_FD_114542 | JGI IMG/M metagenome (GOLD analysis project Ga0172367, IMG submission 114542) | Freshwater microbial communities from Kabuno Bay, South-Kivu, Congo - kab_022012_10m | ecosystem: Environmental > Aquatic > Freshwater > Lake | place: Democratic Republic of the Congo: South-Kivu...
AGTATCGGTGGAGCGGTTATGGCGAGGCGGTGGCGGGTCGGAAGCGCGCGCGCTGCGGGCTGCAACGGGTGGTGACGGCGATGATGTTGGGACGTGAGGAGTCGGTGGCCCGATCGCTGGAGTTGTATCGGATGCGGGTGTACTACCAAGGGCACGAAGAGAACGAGGCGATTTTGGAGGATGGCCGGAAATCACGCGGAGCGCTGCCTCATGAGGAAGTGATCAAGGTGTTGGAAGCGAAGGGTCGGTTGCCGATGCATGACTATCTGCGGTGTCGGGTGCGATATTTCTGCGACGGGGCGGTGTTTGGGAGTCGGGAGTTTGTGGATGGCATTTTCGAGGCGCATCGGGATCGCTTTGGGCCGAAGCGTGAGACTGGGGCGCGTCGGTTGCGTGGGGTTGAGGCGGAGTTATTTGCGTTGCGGGATTTGCGGGTGGATGTGTTTGGGTGAGGCACCGCAGACGATTTGCGGGCAGGCTCGGAAGACGTTGGGGTTCACCGCGGATTACGCGGAACACGCGGAAGGGGGAGTGATTGTGGAGGGATCTCGGTCTGGTAGGGGTGGTCGATGGTTCGACCCTTTTGCAGATGAACCAGGCTCGATGCGCGGCGACGCGGCGACACACCACTCAAAATGGGATTGCTAGAGAAAGCGCCGAGTAGGAGGATCCAGCATTATGTCCTGGAATGCTCACCGCCCCCGACGCGTGTCGCACCTCATCGCTTTCTGCTGCCTGATCCTGCTCACTCTCGTGGAGCTCCGTTCCCAGGACGCCCAAAGGTCGCCCCAGCCAATCGGACTTCCACCGCTGCCGCCCGCCGCACCCGTAACGCCAACCCTGCGTCCCCGCCCCACCTCCGCAGTCAGCGTCCCCGCGTCCCCCATCTCGAACCCGACCCCGAATCGATCTCTCAACACCAACCCGCCGGCAGCCGGGGCCGTGCTTGGTACCACCCCACCTTTCGCTTGGGATTCCGACTTCAAAGAAATGACTGCCAAACCAGGGGATCCTACCGCCTACCTCAGCTTTAGCCTCACCAATATCTCCCAGCAACCGGTCACCATCCGCGCCGTACGCCCTTCCTGCGGCTGCACACTCGCCGACATTCCCCCCGTTCCGTGGGTGATCAACCCAGGTAGCAACGGAGTCATCAAGACCACCGTCGACCTCCGCGGAAAACGTCAGATGGTGAGCAAATCGATCACGGTCGAAACCAGTCACGGTTACAAGATCCTCACCTTCCGCGTCGCAATTCCCGAGCCCACCCTTAACCCAAACGGAGGCGTCATGGATCGATCACGCAACACCGAGATCGCCAAAGCCGATCGCCAGGCGGTGTTCCGTGGTGAATGCGCTAAGTGCCACGTTGAGCCGACCCTGGGCAAAACCGGAGCCGCCCTCTTCACAGCCGCATGCGGCATTTGCCACGAGGGCGAACACCGGGCCGCCTTCGTCCCGGACCTGCGCCAGCTCAAAGTCGCCATCGGCCCCACCTACTGGAAGCACTGGATCACCAACGGCAAACCCGACAGCCTCATGCCCGCCTTTTCCGCCACCTACGGCGGCCCTTTGTCCGAAGCCCAAATCCTTTCCTTGGTCGACTACCTCTCCACCACCATCAAAAGCGCCGGAAACACCTCGACGCCTCCACCGGCTCAAACCAAGTAACCCGTCCAAGTCCTCACCCTAAGAGCGTGTCGGAGCTCACGAATCCCATGACCGCCCAACCCCAGCCGTCCCGGTCCCGAGGGCTTTTCGTCAGCTTCGAAGGAACCGAGGGCAGCGGGAAATCCACGCAAATTCAGAAGCTCGCTGCACGTCTCCTCGCACAGGGGCTTCGCGTAAGAACAATTCGCGAACCCGGCGGCACTCCCATCGGTGAGGAAATCCGCCACCTGGTCAAACACAGCGCTGCGAACCACGCGATGTGCGCCGAAAGCGAGTTGCTGCTGATGAACGCCAGCCGCGCCCAACTGGTTCACGAGGTCATCCAGCCCGCCCTGGCCAGTGGAGAGGTGGTCCTAACCGATCGTTTTCTGGATTCCACGATCGTCTACCAAGGATACGGTCGGGGTTTAGACCTGGATCGAGTGGGTTCGGTCATCGATGTGGCCGTGGGTAACACCCGACCCGACCTCACACTCCTCCTTTTTGTTCCTCTGGAGGTCAGCGAGCGTCGGAGAGCCAGTCGGGAACTCCAAACTGGGCCGATTCGAGATCGCCTTGAGGAAGCTGGACGCGAATTTTTCGCACGGGTTGAAGAAGGTTATCGCGCCATCGCTCGCGCCGAGCCTGATCGAATTCGGTGGATCGCAGCCGAGGCGAGCGTTGAACAAGTGGGCGATCAAATCTGGCAGATCATCGCCCCCAGGTTAGGACTTAGCCGTAACAATTCAGAAGAGTTTTTAACGCGAGGGCGCAAAGGGCCAGAGGCGCAGAGGAGTTGATTCTATTCCCATGGAGTATTAGGAGCACTCTTTGGTGTATGGAGTTATTCCTGCCACAGATGGAAGTTTCTTTCCCCCGTCTTCGCGTCTTTATTCCTCTCCGTCTTTGCGTTGAATTTCTGCTGCAGAGTCACGGCATACCTCGCACCCCGGCACTCCAGGTTGAGAGCATCGACTCTCTCAGCTCTCTCATAGCCCAAATTATTTTTTTGGCTGCCTTGACAGTCACAGGGTCCAGTGCTTTATTGTCCCCATACGGATTACGAACCAGCTTTCGGGCAAGAGCAAGTTGGGTTCAGTGTTGAGCGGTTAGATTGTTCTTTGTAAAGCCCATCAGATTTCGGTTTAGGTTACGTACAGACCTATTCCGAATTTCCCCGTAATCCCACTGATGTACTATATTCCGAAAGTTCCCCGGGCCCGACAGCCATCCTCTGGCTGAGGGCCCGGTTTTTTTTTGCTTTTTAAAATTAGAGTTTGCAGGGGTCCAACCGCTCCCGATAATGCGCCCCGGTTTATCGGTAATCTTCATGATCGACTGGCACATCCAATCGCGGTCCCATCACTGTCAGCATTGCAACGAGCCGTTCAAGGACAAGCAAACCTATTACACCCTGTTGTTCGAGGAGCGCCAAGGCTACTCCCGTCTGGATGTTTGCGAGCCTTGCTGGGGTAAAGGTTTCGCCGTCATCATGGAAGGCCGCAGCACCCGGCAGATGTCCCAATGGCACGGTGTCTACGTCGCCCCACCCGCCACTCCTCCCGATCCCATCCAAAAGGAAAGCGCCGAAGGACTGCTCCGAAAACTGGTCGCCCTCCAAAGTCCCGAGCATATGGCTAGTTGCTATATCCTCGCCGCTATGTTGGAACGAAAACGAATTCTCAAAGTCAAAGAACAGCTTAAACGCGACGGCCGCAGGGTCTTTCTCTACGAGCACCCCAAAACCGGTGACCTGTTCACCATCGTCGACCCCAATCTCCAGCTCAATCAGCTTGAAAAGGTGCAGCGCGACGTCGCCAACCTGCTCGAGCGCGGCATCGATCCCGCCCCAGCCGATCCCAACGCGCCCACCGCCCCACCGCCGCAACCCTCAACAACCGAACCGGCTCCCCCCCCTGCCCCTGATTCAGCTCAAGTTCAAGAGCCAGTCCCCGATAGCGTGTCGACCACCGACTCGGCATCGAACGTTGTTCCCGCGCCCAGCGACCCTGCCCCCCAGCCTGTCGTCGCGTAGCCAACCATCGCTCGCAGTCGATATCTCGATGGAATCCGCCAGCCAATCCAAGGGTCTGCACGAACTTCAAGCCCGGCTGGGGTTCTCATTCAGTGATGTAAACCTCTTGGTGCTCGCCCTCACCCATCCGTCGGCAAATTCAGATCAGATCGCCGCCTTACGGAACAATCAACGCCTCGAGTTCCTGGGCGACGCCGTCCTGCAACTGGTGTTGACCGAGGAACTCTACACCCGTTTCCCAGGGGTCGGCGAAGGGCCCTTAACCAAAGGCCGTGCTCAACTGGTGAATCGCAACTCCCTAGCCGAACAGTCCATCCAACTCGGAATCGGTGCCCACCTCGTGCTCAGCAAAGGTGAGGAGCTGCACGGAGGCCGAGAGCGGTCGTCCATCCTCGCTGATGCCTTCGAAGCCGTGGTGGGTGCGATGTTCCTCGACGGTGGCTACACGTCCGCAAAGCAGTTCGTCCTGCGCCAGTTCCATCCCTGCATCTCCGAGGTCGAGTCGGTTCCGAATATCGAGAATCCCAAAGGCGAACTCCAGGAGCGGTTACAGGCCCAGTTCAATGTCGGCCCAACCTATCGAATGGAGACGGTCGTCGGCCCCGATCACGATCGAGTCTTCGAGTGCTCTGTATGGCATCTCGGTCAAGAACTCGGACGCGGACAGGGCAAGAGCAAGAAACTGGCCGAAACCCAAGCGGCCTTGGCCGCACTCAAGCAAACCCTGGTCGACCCCCACCCCCAAGCTCCCGGCATGGCGCAACACTCGGTGTCCCCCGCACCGGAAACCCTCCTTGACGCTCCCGAAGGCGTCCAGTAGCTTCCGGCGATTGCTTGGTTGGAATCTTGTTGATATGCAAAACTTTCTGGTCCCGATGGTGGTTGAACAGACCGGTCGCGGCGAGCGCGGCTACGACATCTACTCGCGCTTGCTGGTCGATCGTATCGTGTTTCTGGGTACGCCCGTCGACGACACCGTGGCCAACGTGATCATCGCCCAGCTGCTCTTCTTGCAGATGACCGATCCCAAAAAGGATATCCATCTCTACATCAATTCCCCAGGAGGCAGCGTCACGGCAGGTCTGGCGATCTATGACACCATGCAATTCCTCACCTGCGACGTGAACACGTATTGCATCGGCCAAGCCGCAAGCATGGGGGCCGTGCTCCTCTGCGGCGGTACCAAAGGAAAACGCTTCGCCTTGCCCAACGCAAATATCATGATCCACCAGGTCCTCGGTGGTGCCGAAGGCCAAGCCAGCGATGTCGAAATCCGCGTGCGTTACATGCTCAAGCTCAAGCAACGCCTCAATTCCATCCTCTCCAAACACTCCGGCAAACCCGTCGACCAAGTCGAAAGGGACTGCGATCGCGATAATTTCATGAGCGCGGACGAAGCCAAGGAATACGGTTTAGTCGACGAAGTCGTGCGCTCCCGAAAAGAGATCCCGCTGCTGAACGCGACACCGTCGGCACCCTCCCCGGTCCCACCGCCCTCGGGTCCTCCGTCAACCTCCGCGGCCTCGTAATCGCGGCGACACCACACCACACACACCCCAGCCATGGCTCGCCCGTCCCAGGTCACACTGTGCAGTTTCTGCGGCAAATCGCACGCGGAAGTGCGCAAGCTGATTCAAGGGCCCGGCGTTTACATCTGCGATGCGTGCGTCCTCGTGTGCAAAAGCGTCCTCGACAAAGAGCTCCGCACCGATAACCGAAAACCCTCTCCCAAGCTCAAAGTCCCCAAGCCGGCCGACGTCAAGGCCTTGTTCGATCAGCATTGTATCGGACAAGATCACCCCAAACGAACCTTGGCCGTCGCCGTCCATAATCACTACAAACGCATCCAAATCCTCCAAGGCACACGCGACGACAACGCCATGAGCGGCCTCGAAGATGTGGAGATCGAGAAAAGTAACATCCTCCTCATCGGCCCAACCGGCTCCGGCAAAACCTTGCTCGCCCGCACCCTGGCCAAAGCCTTGGATGTCCCTTTCGCCATCGCCGATGCCACCACCCTCACCGAAGCCGGTTACGTGGGTGAGGATGTCGAAAACATCGTCCTTCGACTCCTTCAAAACGCCGATTACGATGTTAAGCGAGCGCAGAACGGGATCATCTACATCGATGAGATCGACAAGATCGCCCGCAAAACCGAGAACGTGTCCATCACACGCGACGTCTCCGGTGAAGGGGTCCAACAGGCCTTGCTCAAAATCCTCGAAGGCACCACCTGCAACGTGCCTCCCCAAGGTGGACGTAAGCATCCTCACCAAGAATATATCCGCGTCGATACCAGCGGCATCCTGTTCATCTGCGGCGGCGCTTTCGTTGGGCTCGAAAAGATTATCCAACGACGCCTCGGGAATCGCGTCATGGGGTTCGGTGCCGTCGAAAGCGGTCTCAACGCGGCCGCTCTCGATGAAAAGTCGGTCATGCGCTACGTCGAACCCGAAGACTTGCTGGCCTACGGCTTTATCCCCGAGTTCATCGGTCGCTTGCCCATGACCACCGTCCTCGACGAGCTCAACGAGGAACAACTGGTCGAGGTGCTCACCTCCACCAAAAGCTCGCTGATTAAACAGTTCCAAAAGCTGCTCGCTGCCGACGGAGTCCGCCTCGAGTTCACCGACGGTGCTCTGCGCGAACTGGCGGTGCACGCGGTCAAAAAGGGCACCGGAGCCCGCGCTCTTCGAGCCATGCTCGAGAAGCTCATGCTCGATGTCATGTATGACACCCCCGGCCGGGACGATATTGAGGTCGTCAAGATCACCGCCGAAGTCGTGCGAGGCGAAGCCAAGCCCGAGTCCCGCGCCCGAGCGAGCGCAGCCGCAGCCTGAGGGCCGGCGTTCGGGTCTGCCGTTCTCCCCCCTCTTCCCACTCTTAACCCATGGCAATTCTATGTTTGTAGCCAAACACGTCAGCTCAATCCCGCGATCCGGTATCCGGGAGTTCTTCGATGTCGTCCAAAATACCACCGGAGTGATCTCGCTCGGCGTGGGTGAACCCGACTTCGCAACCCCTTGGCACATCCGCGAAGCCGCTATCTACGCGCTCGAACGCGGACGCACGACTTACACCTCCAACCTCGGCCTGCCCAAACTCCGCGAAGCCATCAGCCGCTACGTCGACGAAACCTTCCACGTCCCCTACGATCCCAAAGCCGAAATCCTCGTCACTGTCGGCGTCAGCGAAGCGCTCGACATCGCGCTTCGCGCCGTGCTCGACCCCGGTGACGAAGTGATCTATCACGAACCCTGCTACGTCAGCTACTCCCCCTCCGTCACCCTCGCTCACGGGGTTCCAGTGCCCGTGGTGTGTTCGGTCGACCGCGGGTTCGCCGTCACCGCCGAGGCCATCGAGCAGGCGATCAGGCCGCGCAGCAAGGTGCTCCTCCTGAACTTCCCCACCAATCCCACTGGCGGCACGATGAGCCGCGAAGAGTTGATCAAGGTCGCCGAAGTTGCACGCCGCCACAATTTGCTGATCATCACCGATGAGATTTATTCCGAGCTCACCTTCGAAGGCGAGCATACCAGCATCGCCTGTTTGCCCGGAATGAAGGAACGGACCATCTTCCTCCACGGCTTTTCCAAAGCCTATTCCATGACCGGATTCCGCATCGGCTACGCCTGTGGCCCCGTCGAATTGATCGAAGCCATGATGCGCATCCATCAATACTCCATGTTGTGCGCCAGTATCATCAGCCAGGAAGCCGCGATCGAGGCGCTGCAGAATGGTCGTCCCGATACCGTCGAGATGCGGGATCAGTACAAGCTCCGACGCAACTTTATCGTCAAAGCGTTCAACGACATGGGCCTGGCTTGCCACCTGCCTCGCGGATCGTTCTACGCCTTTCCCAGCATCCAATCCTCCGGCCTTTCCTCAAAGGAGTTCGCCGTCCGATTGCTCAAAGAACACAAGGTGGCCTGCGTTCCCGGAAGCGCCTTCGGTGCCTGTGGCGAAGGGTTCCTACGCTGCTGCTTCGCCACCGCGCTCGATCAAATCCAAATCGCCACCGACCGCATCGGCAAATTTTTGATCAGTATTAAGTAAGAATCGCGGAAGTCGTCCGCATCCATCGCCCCGCACGGTTGGTCGGCGATGCCCTAGAGGGCGGAGCCCAGTTTCTTTTGGTTGGTGTCGGTCAAGAGGTTCGGGCGTCTTGGGTTCGCCTCGCGGGCCGTAGCGAACTCCGTGGTGCTCCCGCTTCGTTTCCCGTTTCCCGCTCTAGAGATCCTGCGGCTGACGGAAACCGGAAAGACTTATCCGCTCTATCACAGCCGCGCATCACTTCTGTAAATTCCGTTTGTGACTTGGATAACGACCGGGGTTAGATGCGACTGTGCGCCATGCGTGGGCCGCCTTGCCGAGGAGGATCAGGGCTCCAATCCCTAACAAACCCAACGAGCCAGGCTCGGGAATATTCGCTTGCGAGAAGAACAGTTGATCGAAGGTCCAATGCATCACTTCACTGCCAAAGTTATTCTGAGGGCTGTTCGGTGGGATCGTAAATCGCATCTCCAGAGTAACGTTTTGTTGACCCGCGAATTCAGTCAAATCTGCTGCAGTGTAGTGCCTGAGATCCGGCGTGCCTTGTCCCAAGGAACCCTCCACAATACGGAGCGGTTTCCCATTGGCTAGGATCATCCTATTGTCACGTCCGGCATCATAAAGCCAGAGATATTTGTCGGTGTCGTCCAAATTCCCGGTTTGCAACAATGAGATATAGTCCCCGACACCCTTGCCTCCACGAAGATCATAATCTCCCAGTTGTATGTAATTATTCCCTACTGGATCTTGGATACCCAGAAATTCCGGACCGGCTTCAGGACCAGATCCAAAAATCGTTACACTCCGGTTCTCACCCACCCAGGCGTAGCTGAAGCTTGTTCGTATCAACTGATCGCCGTTGGGCGAACGAGGCAGTCCGCTGTGGGGCGCATCCGTTTCAGGTACCACATTTCCGTTTACGCTCACAGTCCAGCCTGGGAGAGACACCCAGGTACTACCGGCGAAGGTAGAATAACTTCCCTGATCGAAATCCAGATTGATGAAGGAACTGGCCCGGCAACACGGAACCGAGCCCAGACAAATGGCGGTCACAATCTCGAGACACCGAAGGGGAGCGTTCATGGTGGTAATGCTGTTCCTTAGTTGATGTCCCCACTACCTGCCTGACCAAAGTCCACAAACGAGCCCGCGCCCGTGGTCACTGTGTTCACGCTTCGAATCCAGTACGTATAGGGAGGAGTCAACGCACCCGAGTCGGTGAAGCTCGTGCCTGGAGTGCTGCCGAGATACGTCAGGCTGGAGTAGGCAAGGGAACCAACGCCTCCTCGGAATACATGGTAGGTTGGAGCCGTCCCGGTTTGAATGGCGGCGAGATCCCAAAGGACGCGGCATCCGCTTCCCGTGTAGGCGGTGTCCTTGCGAACGTTGAGTACGGGAGACGACCAGAGTGGCCGCAGACTCGGGTCGCCAAGAATGAATGTCGAACGTACCGACTGATTCGCGACGGGAAGATCTCTCTGAATGGTGCGGAGCATGACATGAGCCGTGGTGTCGCCCGCCCCAAGGTTCTGGTTGTTCCAAAAGGTGGCACTCAAATGTGACCATTGGACCGAGAGCCCATAGATATTCATTCCCAACACGGCCTTAAGGAAAGTATTCGTGCCATTGTTGGCATTCCAATCGACAAACCATGAGCCGTCCACCATGAAAAATAGGGCTTTGGCCTGCTTGGTGTTGGTGGCGAGCTGCTGTGTGGTTGTCAATGCCATGGGCTCCGTCCCATCAAGGTTCCGGATGGCATCTACAGCCCCATTACCTCCCATGGTGGTCCAAAGCGACGGGATGTTGTTGGTGAAGACATCGCCGTAGGTGATTCCGAGGGGAGTGCTTCCCAGCACAGCATTCGCCATACGACGGGATTGGCGAGAAAGTGCCCGGTTTATGGCGATCTTGTCTTCGGTATCTTCCCCAAAAAACAAACCTGTGGTCATCCTCTTTGGAATGCTGCTGTAGTAAGGCGCGGCGAGTGCCCGATAGCCATTCACCTTCTGGAAGTAGCGTTGCATCAACCCCGCTTCATTAGGGCTGAAGGCCGCCATGCTCGCAAAATCGATCCGTCCGACAGGCATTTCCAACCGGCTCGATAGCGGGCTAGTAATAAAGGTGTCGGCGTCGAACTTCCCATCGCTCGGGTAATTGTTCAGGACGGCCGTTGCGCACGTGGGATTGATTTGGGTCAGGACATCAGAGGATCCAAACCAGGATGCGGTGACTCCGTAGTAAATGTCCGCTGGCCAAGCGCCTTGATGGTAATCCGCGCACGTATTATGCCCATCTTCAAAGATTGTTCCCGAATACGGCACTGTGACATGACCTAGCAGGAGCACCACGTTCAGTTTTGTCAGGTCGCGTTGCGCTAAGATCGCGCTCTTGGTAGCGGCGAGATTGGCCTTGTACGTGTTGTTTTCCGAACTCCCAACGACTCCCCAATTCTCTCCACTCGGGTGCAAGGGTTGGGGAGCAGTTTCCACCACATCCCAACCATCGCCAACCAGGCCACTCTTGAAGGCACTGTAATCGCTGGCGAGGGGTCCGGAGCTGAGATCGGCCCAGAGGTTCAAGGCGGGAACCAGGATCATTCTGCCCCGGGCGGTTTGCACGGGAAGCCCATTGGTCATGGAGACTCCCGCGAGGTGAAGGCGATTGCCGATAAAATACTCGTAGCGCTGGCCCGCGACCACAGTGGTATCATCAATGGTGTTTGCGGTTCCGGAAGCTAACGTCAAATTGACGACACTGCTGGAGTCATTATCGAGTCGGCGCTGGATCGACGGCACTAGTCCTCCGGCGTCGAGCGAGTTGCCAGGGGACCAACTCAGTCGCAGACCCGTAGTGCCTCCGGTCAAGACCTCGGCTGAGACAGCCTCCCAAAGGCGAGTAGCTTCCCCCAGCTTCATCGGGTAATTGTAGGTCTCCACTTCATCAATCAACCCCCGGGCGGGTTTAGTGCCATCGGCACCGTTGCCGATGAAAAAGCCATTCTGCCGCGCCGCGACACGAGGAAACGCCTGGACCCCGGAAGAACTCACAAGGTTCCCCAGTTTGGTCCCGTTCACTGCAATATAGCAGTCGAAGTTGTTCGGCGAGTAGGCAAGCACAATTTCGTACCACCCGTTGGCGGAGCTCCAACTGAGCTGGCTTTCAACCACCGGAATGCTACCTGTTCCCAACAGGACATTTGGAACCCGGAATTGCAAGTTGCCATTCGGCAAAATGCTGAGGCTGAACGCGTCCATTTCGAAAAGCCGCAGCTCCGTCGATCCACCCGGAGCGCCTGTCCAAGAAGGTTTGTAGAAGAGCCTGATGGTCCCACTTCGCGTGTTGATGTTCGCGGGTCGGTTCCCCGAAGGTTCCACATCGCGATAGACAGCCATTTGACCGGTGGTCTCGGCCTGAAAGGCCTGCCCATCAAAGCCCGCGCTGGCCACGCGAAGAGCCGTCGGCGTGATCAATGGTGCCCTGCCGTCGAGCGTGTTCCAGGAATCGTTGAAAGTCCATCGCGCCAGCCGGGTTCGGATACAGGCTCCGGGATCAAAAGGATTGGTGCCATCCGAGGCTTCCTCGAGATCACTGCGTCCATCGTAGTCAGAATCGACATAATCCACACGGTTGAAGCTTTCCAAACCGACCACATCGAAGCCCGAGGAAGGATCGGATGTGAAATAGGGGGTTGAGGTGGTGGCCAAGGTGGGGACGCTGCCAGCGACCCCAGGCCAGGCTTTGATTGTTCCGGAAGGCGAACTGATCACTAAACCCTTGTATTGTGGTGGCGAGGTGCTGGTCGGTGGCACGAGGCCCGCGCCTTTGATGGAAAATCCGTTTTCGATGGCGTTGGGGGTGAAGAAGAGTCGCGAGCCGACCGGACAGCTCACCCCACTCATCAGCCATACTGCAATGTAATAGGTGTGCTGGAAAATCAGATCGGCATTCCCATCATTATTCCAGTCCGTGACGCTCTTGACGGTCCAGCCCGAATTGGGTACCCCACCCGGGTACGCCGGGTCGGTGAGCGCGGCGTTCAGATATTGGCCACCGGAGCCAAGATACCAAATGCCGATCAAACCTCCCAGGGGGTCGCCCTGTTTCACCTGCATCACCAGATCGGCGTGTCCGTCACCGTTGAAGTCACCCGCTCCAACAACGTTCCAGTTCGTGTATGGGAAAGTAAGGAGCGAGGCGGCGTAGCGGTTGAGCCCCTCAAGGTACCAGAAACCAATTGCGGAGTCCGTGAAGCCCTCGTGATACTGGAGCAGCATATCGATTTCGGGTATCGAGGTGGGGTTGGTTCGGTTGAAGTCTCCGAGGCCTTTGATACGCCAAGCCGGATCACTGATCGTTGGAGGCTGAATAGGAACAGAACTCAAAACCGTAGGGGAGGCCGTATCGGTGTACCAGAATTTGATCCGTCCGGAGCCACCGGTTTCTTGGAGCAACACCTCGGGAAACGCGTCGGCCGCAGAAGCGGTAAGCAGAAAAAGCAATTCGAAGACTAAGGCATAACTCATGAGGGCAAGGCACAGAACCTGCGAGCCGAAGCGATTTCTCATACGCGACATGGTTAGGGATGGGTTAAGCGACGAGGATTATTGGCGAGTGGAAATACCACCGGTCTCTCGAGTGTTGGAAGCGGACGCGGGGAGAGTCTGCGGAAACGCGTTCAAAAACGCGTCGATCCCCTTGCGCTGTTGTTCCCTGTCCTCAGCAGTCAGTGTGAGTCGTTTGGCTTGGGCGTCGGGGTTGAGAATGTAAAAACGGGCCTCCGACTCCATCGCCTTGTCGGCTTGAGAGGATTGCTGGTGGTGCAACCGTTCAATCATTCCCGCATTCAGGAAACCGAACTCCAAGGTCTCCCGCTCTGAAATCGACTTGTGATCCTTCTTATTCACCAATGCGTCGAGAATCAGAATTTCACGCTCGCTTCGATGCCGCACCCATTTATCGAGTTCGACATCTTCCACGTTTGCGTCGTCGGAGCTGGCGCGAGCAGTGGTTGATTGCGCGGAGACTCCCCTTGAAATGAGCAGCAGAACAAGGGCTATCCCTGACGTAAAGAGGCCAATATAAAAGCCGCGCTTCTGAAGCGGTAATGGCGTTCTTGGGCCTTGGGTTGAGATAGAGTGATGTGGCTCACCGTGGGTTGGACTGAATGTAGGCATGGTACTATTTTCGCAAGTGGGGATTGGCTAGAGGAGTAAAAGGGACAACGGGAAACCGATCGCCAAGACTGAGTTAAAAAGGATGCGTCATCGTTAGTGTTGGCCAACACGCTGCAAAACCCCGTCCCTCTCGTTTGGAATCATTCGGCATTTCACCGCGCCTTTTCTCCACAAGGGCTGGCTCCAACGGTTTCCTTACGCCACCTCAGCGCGCCTTCAAACCCCGTGCCTTGCGATGCAACCAGTCCTTACCCCCCCCCCCACGCAATAAGTCAACCTATTTTCTAACAATAGTTTCAAAACCGCCCGAGCGAGGCCCCCCCATGCAGAACGTTACTTATTGAGAACCGGCAACTTCAGAACATTGCTCCACTGTGTTCGGTTCTGATGCAGGGTTCCATGGCGGCAGACGAGGACGCGGCGCAGAACGCAGCGTGCTTTCATCGCTACAGCACGTATACATGAGCATGGTCTGAGGCAGGGATCGTCGTTCCAATAATGAAACGGGGCGCCTCCAAGAAATCTACAAATGATCGATGGCCGGGAGGAATGTGGACATGGAGAGGCCGGTTCATAGCCACGCTCATATCGAACCCTCAACTCGGGCTACGCAGTCATTCCGGCTTGGCCAGACTTGGAAGTCTCATTCCCTTGACCTGAGTCAATTCCAACGTAGCCCCGTAGGTGCATTCTCCACCTAGAAAAAGCACCAGCTACCGTGAGGTCTATAGGTCATTTGAAGTCGGTTGCAGCAGCGTTGCTCTTGGTGGCTTGGGTCCCTTCGACCCCTTCCACCGCCGCCGAACGAACTCCAGGGCCGTTGCCCCCGTCTAGCTCGTCCCGGTCGCCCCTTGCCTCCACCGCCAATCCCTCTTCCGCTACGGACTCCAAGCTCCAGCTGCCGGTCGTCGCTAAGCCCGATCCTAAACAACCTGCCGTAGGGCTGGCCTCCGACGGTCACCTCGACAAAACGCCCCCACGCAAAACCAAAGGCCTGGACTTGGTCAAAGCCGGCTGGAGCTACAATTGCATGGAATGCCACAAACTCTTTCCCGCCCGATGGCATTACGAGGGAGCGCTGAACGAGCACAAAGATATCACCCTCGACCACGGCAACAACCGCTTCTGTCTGAATTGTCACCATGCCACCAATCGAACCGCATTCGTCGACTACGACGGATCGGAAATCGCCGAGGCCGATGTCGTGCTCCTGTGCGCCAAATGCCACGGCACCATCCATCGCGATTGGAAGGCCGGAGTGCACGGTCGACAGAACGGCTACTGGGACGCGCGGCAAGGGGATAAAACCCGTCTGCGCTGCATCCAATGCCACGACCCGCATAGTCCCAAGTTCAAACCCATCGCACCGCTGCCTCCTCTCAAGTATCCCGCGCGCGGTGCCAATCCACCCCAGGCCCAAACCGCCCAGCACTCCGACAAGCACTGATCCTTCATGAGCGACGACTCCCATCACGACGTCAGCCCAAAGACCATCGAACAGGTCTATAAGCCCCTGACTCGTCGCACCTTTCTCAAGGGTGCAGCCGCGTCCATGGTCGGCATGGCCGGATTGATGGCTGCTCTCAAGCCGCTGCTCGAATTGGAGAAAGGCGAAATCACTCTCGAAGGCTTGCTGCGCAAACATTATCGCGAGCTTGGCCCCGAGGAGCTTCGCAAGATCATCGGGCTAATCTCGGAGAAAACGGAACGCGAATACGGGGTCCGTCCGAATCTGCACGATCGTAAACCTTCCGAAGGAGTTGAGTTCGGTTATGCCTTGAACCTCAGTCGGTGTGTCGGCTGCCGAAAATGCGCGCACGCGTGTCTCAAGGAGAACAACCAATCCCGCGATGACGCCTCCGATATCGAGATGTCCTACATCCGCGTGCTCGAGATGAACCAGGGCGCGATCAACCTCGAAACCTCCACGGCTTACTACAACCCCACGGCTGTCCCTCAGAAGGACAAATACTACATGCCCGTGCAGTGTCATCAGTGCCGACAATCCCCCTGCACCAAAGTCTGCCCCGTCCAAGCGACTTGGCAGGAAAAAGACGGTGTCGTGGTCGTCGATTACGACTGGTGCATCGGTTGTCGTTATTGCATGGCCGCATGTCCGTACGATGCACGGCGTTTCAATTACAAAAAGCCCACCATTCCCAAGCAAGCCATCAATCCCAACCAAGGCTACCTGAGCAACCGCATCCGACCGAAAGGGGTCGTTGAAAAATGCACCTTCTGCCTCCACCGAACTCGTGATGGGAAATACCCGGCGTGCCTCGAAGTCTGCCCCACCGGAGCCCGTGTCTTCGGCAACTTGCTCGATCCCGACAGCGAGATCAATTACGTCCTGAACAACAAACGCGTGTACATCCTCAAGGAGGACGTCGGAACCCTGCCACGCTTCTACTACTTCTTCGACAAGTGAAGGACTACATCACATTTCTCTTCCGCGTCTGGCGCCTGTCCTTCCAGGGGGGATGGAGATTTTACTCCTGGATGACGGTGCTCACGGTCCTCTCACTCATCGGCCTGCGGGCTTGGGCGGTTCAGGTGGTCGACGGCCTCCAAACCACCGGTCTCACCAACCAAGTCAGCTGGGGTGCTTACATCGCCAATTTCACGTTTCTCGTCGGCGTGGCCGCCGCCGCCGTGATGCTCGTGATTCCGGCCTATATCTACAAAAAGGAGCACATGCACGAGGTCGTGCTCTTCGGCGAAATGATGGCAATCGCCGTGATCGTCATGTGCCTGCTGTTTGTAACGGTCGACCTCGGGCATCCCGATCGCTTTCATCACATGATTCCTCCCTTCGGCGTCTTCAATTTCCCCGGCTCGATTCTCTCTTGGGACGTCATTGTGCTGAACGGTTACCTCCTGCTCAATCTCCACATCGTCGGCTACCTCCTCTACTGCCGTTACCGTCGACAAGCCCCCACGAAGCGGTTCTACATCCCCTTCGTGTTCCTCTCGATCGCCTGGGCCGTGAGTATCCACACCGTCACTGCATTTCTCTACGTCGGCCTCGCGGGCCGGACATACTGGCATCATCCCCTGGTTCCATCGCGATTTCTCGCCTCGGCCTTCGTTGCCGGACCGGCGTTGATGATTCTCACGTTCCAAGTCATCCGACGCGTGACACGTTTCTGGATCGGTGACGAGCCGATCTTCACCCTCCGCATGATCATGACCGTTGCCATGGTCATTAACATGTTCTTGCTGGGCTGCGAGTTGTTCACCGAGTTCTACTACCCCACCCAACACGCCGCTGCCGCTCAATACCTCTACTTCGGCCTTCATGGTCACTCCGGTCTGGTGCCCTGGATCTGGACGGCCATCGGCTTGAATACGCTTGGCCTCGGCTTGCTCGTCGCTCCCGTGAGCCGACGCATCTTCGGCCTCAACATCGCGTGCGTGGCGAGTTTCATCGGCATCTGGACCGAGAAAGGCATGGGCCTAATCATTCCCGGCTTCGTGCCCACGCCTCTAGGCCAAGTCGTCGAATATCTGCCTAGCTTGAACGAAACGCTCGTCTGCTTGGGCATCTGGGCCTTCGGTGCCTTGCTCTACTCCTGGATGGTGCACGTTGCTATTCCCATCATGAACGGCAGCCTCAGCGCGCATCCCAATTTCTCCCCGAACCCCGCAAACCCGTCCGAGACATTATGAAACACAGGACCGCCGCACTCATTGCCCTCGCCATAGGCCTGCTCTCATGGCCGTCAAACCTCCACGCCGGGTTTACGCTTAAGGAAATGTCGCCTCAGAGCAAGGCCTGCGCCGAGTGTCACAAAAAGGAAAGCGCCGCCCTCTACCAGCAGTGGGGCTCCAGTAAGCACTACCGGGGCAACGTCGGTTGCTTCGAATGCCACATGGCTCTGCCCACCGATGCCGATGCCTTCGATCATTTCGGCCAAAAGATCTCCACCATCGTCACGCCCAAGGATTGCGGACGGTGCCACGAACACGAGGTCGCCGAGTTCAACTCCTCGCACCATGCCAAGGGAGGCCGAATCCTCGGATCCCTCGACAACACCCTCGCCGAAATCGTCGAAGGCAACCGCGGCTTCAAAACTCAGATGTTTCCCAAGGGCGTGTCCGCCGCCGCCGTCAACGGCTGCTGGCAATGCCATGGGGGCGAAGTGAAGATCATGCCGAACGGTCGACCCGACCCAGCGGTCTGGCCCAACACCGGTATCGGCCGCATCAACCCCGATGGCAGCGAAGGTTCCTGCGCGGCGTGTCACTCGCGTCATGAGTTCAGTTCCGCGCAGGCCCGCACCCCGGATACTTGCGGCAAGTGTCACATGGGCCCTGATCATCCGCAGATCGAGATCTACAACGAGTCGAAGCACGGCATCGCCTACCGTGCGAATGTCGACAAAATGAATCTCGATAACGAGAAGTGGATCGTAGGCGAGGATTACAGCGCCGCCCCCACCTGCGCCACGTGCCACATGAGCGCCACCAAAACCCAGCGCATCACCCACGACGTCGGCATGCGTATCTCATGGAATAATCGTCCCGAGATCTCCATTCGCCCTGAGATCTCCGATGCCAAGCTCGGCCTGCCCGGCAAGGACGTGCCCTGGACCACACGCCGGACGAACATGGTCGATGTCTGCATGAGCTGTCACAACAACCAGTTCATCGATTCGTTCTATAAGCAGTACGATAGCCTCATCGATCTCTACCACGACAAGTTCGCGAAACCCGGCCTCGCGCTCTATCAAGCCGCCAAACCCTTGCTGAAACCCGCGCAGTTCAGCAACCCTATCGACTTCACATGGTATGAGATCTGGCATCATGAAGGTCGACGCGCTCGACATGGCGTTTCGATGATGGGCCCCGACTACACCCACTGGCATGGCACCTACGAGGTCGCGAAGCACTTCTATTCCAAATACGTGCCCGAGCTCGAGGAGTTGATCGAGCGTCACAAGGACTCGTCGAATACCGCGAAGAAAGAAGCCGCCGAAAAACTGGGTAAATTGCTCGATGAAACGCTCAATCACTCGAATCATCAGTGGTATCTCAACAAGATGAGCCCCGAGGAAAAGGCCGAACGGGAGCAACAACGTCTCGACTTCCAAAAGCGCTACTCCAAGTGAACCCCAGCGCACCATCCGCCTCCGAACTCCGCACACTCTCGCCCGAACAACTGGAACGTTTGGGTGAGAGTAGTCTAAGGGAGCACCTCATCGCCCAGGCCGTGGTCGCGCATGCCAAACACGGGCCGCTGACTGGGTCGTCTCTCGCATCGTATCTGTCGGACCGTTCCTGTGTTCGTCACCCCCTGCGTTTGGTCTACGAGATCGGCGGCATGGCCACGCACCAGTTCGCGGAACCCGACATCGATTGGCGCAGCACCGACCCCGACGCCCGGGTGCTCTATCTGCGACCCGTGTTTAAGCGCTTTCCCGACCTCGTCCCGCTAGCCCTCTCTTATATGATTCCATTGGTCAATTACGGACAAATCATCTCGGACGATCATTGCGTGCTCTACGGGGCTACGGTTCGCGGCTGTCTTGCCGATGAATACTACGACGCCATTTGCAACATGGCCGACCAACTCGGAGCCTGCTCGCAAGAACGCATAAGAGCCCAGGCCGAGGTGGCGTGTGCCTAAGACTGAGAAACCCTCTGCTATCGGCCCTCCCCAAACCCAAAGCCATCGCATGAAGAACTACTCGCACCACCTCACCTGGATTTCCGTCGCCTCCCTAACCGTTTCGGCCGCAGCCCAAACCGCTCCGCCCGCAACACACTCCGCTGGCCTGCTCAACGATTACCTCCGAAAACAGTCTAGCGCTCTCGAATCCTGGGATATCGGAGGCCAGGTGCGGGCTCGGTTCGAAGCCAAAAACGGCTACGCCGTCCCCGGAGCCGGAGCCACCGCCGTCGACTTCAGCCGCAGCACCCCCGACAATAACTACTGGCTGCTGCGCGAAAAGATTCACCTGGGTTGGACCCCCGATTCCTGGCTCAAGTTCTACGTCGAGGGCCGCGATAGCTCCTCGCATGACGACAAACGCACGCCCGAACCCGAGGAAGATAGCCTTGATCTGCACCAAGCCTGGATCGGTCTCGGCGACGCCAAACAGTTTCCGATCACCGCTAAGATCGGTCGACAAGAGTTCATCTACGGCGACGAACGGTTCCTCGGTGCAGGCGACTGGACCAATATCGGCCGCGTGCACGACGCCGCAAAGATTCGCTTCGAAAACTCCGACGTCTGGATTGATGCGTTTGCCGGTCGACCCGTTCTCGCCAATGATGGCGAGTTCAATGTGGCCAACGATTACGAGTGGCTCTCGGGTATCTATGCCTCCACTCGGACACTGATTCCAAAACAGGAAACCCAGCTCTACTTCATCTCCCGCAACACAGGCCAGCAATCACCCATCGCAACGACCGGTGTGCCTCAAGCCGGCGGTGTGTCCGCTCGGGACATCTATACGCTCGGACTCCGAGTCAAATCTCTTCCGGGCCAGTTTGCGGGTTGGGATTACAGCGCCGAACTCGCAGGACAGCTCGGCAACTATTATGAACCCGCCCTCAAAGCGCGCCTCGACCACGCCGCCGTGGCAGCACATGTCGGCGGGGGTTACACCTTCTCCGAACTCCCCGCCACCCCGCGCGTCGGGCTCGAATACAATTACGCCAGCGGAGATTCCGATCCCACGGATTCCGAGCATGGCACCTTCGACAACCTATTCCCTACCAACCACAAGTTTTATGGTTTGATGGACTTCTTCTCGTTGCAAAACGTCCATGACCCCCGTGTGAGCCTCTCTGCCAAGCCAGTGAAAGGTCTGACGCTCACTGCGGATTACCATCTCTTTTGGTTGGCCGACACCTCCGACCTCTTCTACGGCGTGACCGGCGCCGGACGCAGAACCGGAGGCTATGGCGTGACACCGACTGCTGATCGCTTCGTCGGATCCGAAATAGACCTCGTAGCAAGCTACGCTGTGAAGACCCTGGGCACCCTCCAAGTCGGTTACGGCCACTTCTTCCGTGGTGATTACGTGAAGGATTCACTCCCGCTCGCCCAATCCAAAGACGCCAACTGGCTCTACCTCCAAGCCGTGTTCAACTTCTGATCACGCACGTCGGAGACCTCGTTCCTCGATACAGGAGTACGCCCCAACCCGATCCCGCTGGGGACAGCCCCTAGGACCACGCCCCCCTGGGAGTGCCGGCATCCCTGCCGGTCCTCTGCGAGTCTCAGCGCAAATCCCCCTCCGACTTGTCCCACACGCCGTCGGGCCTCAGATCAGAACCCTGGACCACCCCTGACCACATCGCCACAGCATCAGTCGACACCCGACCAAGCGAATGCCTAGTTCCGAAAACCGCTTGTTTTCGAACGCGGGTCTCTGTTCAATTCAGGCTATCCCAACCCAAGATAATGGAACGACGTCCGCTCCCTTACCTTATGCGCCTGCTTGATGCCATAACGCGCTTCCAAACCGATACGCCCAACTCCAAGCGGCCGCCCACGCCAAGATCGTCGTCTCTCTGTGTTAGGCCTCGGGCCTTCGCTTGGCTTCTGACCCTTCCTGTCTGGATAGGCTGCCGTACGCCCGACCTCCAACCCTTCCAGGAATCCACGGCCCGAATCCACGAATCGGTCGTCACGGCTCAAGATCGGTTCACCGAGGATTTGAACCTACTCAACCAATCCGTGAGCGCCACACCCGGAGGGACCAAACGCCTCCGCGATGCACTCGCAGGTTTCACCGACCAATGGGAAGCACGCACCGCCGCATGCCAAGCCCTTGTCGATTACGCGGACACGCTCGCCGCTATCGCTGCCGCCCCCGCAAAGGCGCGTCAGAACTCCGAGGCTTTAGCCGGTTCTCTCAAATCCATGAGCAAGGCCTTCGGTTTCTATGGCAGCGCTCTCCAGGGTGCCACGGATCTCACCGTCGAACTGGAATCGCTCGCCAACCAAATCCGTGCCACGCGCGCTCTTCGCAAACTCGTGCTCCAAGTCGATCCCGCACTCCAGCAAGTCGGCCTGGTTCTAAATCGTGATTTCGAGTCCGCGATCGAAACCCTGCGTCGACTCGATGCCGACCTCGAAATCCTACTGCGCGGCGATCATGGGACACGGCTCGATGTCCGCCAAATCCTCGAGCAAAATCTCAAGACCAACCTCGTGATTCTCCGGCGTGAAGTCACCGGAACGAACTGGGTGCGCGCTATAAAGGAGTTCACATCCGAGTCCGTCGTGATCGGCAAATACCTGGAGGAAGATGATCGATGGACCGGATCCTACTTCCGGTCGGTGAAGGACTCCCGTGCACGACTGCGGGCCGACATCGAGCTACTCGGTGCAGCCCGAAAGGGTGTGGCCACGTGGGCCAGAGCGCACCTCAAGCTGGTCAAAGCACTCGAAACCGGCGTTCAACCCGATTGGTCACAACTCAAGAGGTCCGCAGAGAACATCGACAAAGCCATCAAACAACTCGCACGCGATGCTCACTAAATTTGACGGTTTGAAAAACCAGGACGATTGGGCGAACGCCCTCACCACGCTGGTGAATGCGGCCCGGACCGCGTTGGCCACTCCTTCCGAAGGCGGTTTAACACGTCGAAAGATCGACGATCTCCGAGAGGAACTCGCACGTTTCATCGAGCTCTCGCCCGTCCGAGAGCCGTGGAGCACCGCGCTCGATGACCAGGCTGCGGCCGCACTCGGAATCCTGCACGTCGGTCTGCTCACCGCAACGACTCACGACCTCGAATCCCGCACCATTGAATTGCAGAGAATCACTAAAACCATCCGAGGTCTGGTCGAATCGAACCAAGAGTGGGTCGACACCCTCCGACACGAACGTCTCGGCACGCTTCTTAAGGAACTCGCAAACACGGCCAAAGCAGCAAAGGATCTTCAATTGGCCCTCCAACAGGGTCCGGAGCACGCGAAACTCACGACCTCTACCATCGCCCTCCTGAGAGCCGTCGATGAATTTCGGGAGAGCGTGACAGACTGAACCTACATCCTGGGAGGCCGACTGACCCCCTAGACTCGACCACCGGGTGAGTCGAACGAATGACAAAGGAAAGAGCCCAACCCCGATGCGGATCATCAGGATTGGGCTCGCAGATCCCTAAAACCAGACCCCGTCGCGTTGACGGAGGGTTCGCTATTATTGGGTGATTCGAACGCGATAGAAACCGCTCACTCCCGCGATCACTGCTTGCAGGGCTTTCTCAGAGCCATCGCCCGTGATCGTCTGAGCCACACTCCATGTCGGATCGTTCAGGGTCGTCTTGGTCTCCAGGATGTAGGTCGTGCCGACTTGGGTCTGGATCGCAAACCGAATCGGCCCGCCTGGAGTGAAAGTCACAGCGCCCAACTGGGGTTGCGCTACAGGAACCGGGGCCCCGTTTCGTCCATTCAATCGCACTAAGAAACGTCGCGGATACCGGTGGGCCGCATCGTCGAACGACGTTACGACCTCCGTAAATGTGCCTGCCAATACGATTCGCCCCTTGCTGTCCAACGCCGTCGCTCGTATCGAACTGTTCGCGCGCGCAAAGAACCCACTGTCCTTCTCACCCTTCGCATTCAATCGCGCGAACTCGGTTCGGTTCCCAGTCGGGAGAAGCACGCTCCCGTCACCGTCCAACAGCAAACGCGAGTTCGCGGCTCCCGTCACCGTCGCGCTGAAGCCGGAGTCCACCGATCCATCCAGGTTAAAACGGCGCACCGTGTTCACCGGATTACGAAACTCGCCAGTGGCAATCACCTTGCCATCCGGCTGACGAACCACGTGTTCCACGATGTCGCTCGACCCCAACACGGGGCGGAAGGTCGCGTTGACCGATCCATCCGGGTTGAGCTTCGCTAGGTTGAACGCCGTTCCACCTCCCACACGGAGCCCGAAAAAGCCAGCGATGAACAAACTCCCATCGGGCTCCGCCGCAAGGGCACTCGGATTGGCACCCGAGAGCCGACCACTCGAATATCCCGTCGAGTAAGCCAAGTCCGCCCCCCCGCCTTGTGGGTGCCGCGACATGTATTGAATCACTGCCCCCGCCAACCGCAGGCCGTTGTTGAAAACCGTGCCGTCCGCCAAAACTACGATGGCGTCCCCAGCCGCCGAACCTGTGGGCATCTGAAATGTGGTGTCGACCGTTCCGTCCGGCATCAACCGCAGCAAGCGTCCATTCGTGCCATCCTCAACGCCGTTGAGTTTCCCCCACGTTCCGCTGATATAAATCCGGCCATTGGGTGCCACTGCCACCCCAGATACCGCCGTCAACCCGTTCTCAACCGGCGTAAAATGATGAGCCTTGAAGGAAGTATCCACCGATCCATCCACGTTCAAACGGACGATGTTCGTGCGTTGAAGCCCGTTCCACGTGAGGAATTCCCCCGCCACAATAATTTTGTCGTCGGCTTGAACCGCGATGGCCTGGATTATCCCGTCTCCGTTCGGGTTCGAAAACCCAACTCGATTCGCGGTCCCCGCGTTGAAGCTCAGATCCAAGGCGTCTGCGGAATTCCCCGACTTCACAACCACCCGCGCGAGCCGCGTGGTGGCGCTGCCACCGACGGACGTGATCACGCAGTCGTAATTTCCACTATCGTTCACCGACGCGTTCACGATGTTCAAGATGGACGCCCACTGACCTAGATTCGGAAAAGACTGTCCTCCAGCGATGGGTAACCCGTTCCGACGCCATTGGATCGTGGGGGTCACATTGGGCGGCTGGCTGTCGAAATCGGCCCGCAAGGTCACCACGCCGTCGGCAGCGACAATGACATCCTTTGGCTCAACCATGACCCGAGGCGGACGAGGCAGAGCTACGGTGACCACGATGGGGTTGCTGGTCACCACATTGCCAAACTGATCGCGCACCACCACATAGTAAGTCCCGGCATCGGAGGCACTCACACTCGGAAAAGAGAAGCTAAAACTCGTCGCTGAGGGAACCACCACCCCGTTCTTGAACCACTCGTAGGTCACAGGGGACTGGGCATCGGTGACCGTAGGCCCAAAACTGGTGGTGCTCCCAGCGTCAAAAGAGATGGTGGGCGGCAGGGTCACCTTAGGCGGCGCGACCTGAACGGAAAGCCGTGCCACCGCGCTCGTCGCCTTGCCTCCCGCATTGCTCACCACACAATAATAATCCCCAACGGTCGAGGGCAGCGCCGCGACGGTCACCGCTGGTCCCACCAACAGCGGACTGCCAACACCGTTATGGTACCATTGGTAAACCATGGGATCAGAACCCGTAGCGGCAACACGGAACACCCCGGACGCCCCAAGGGGCAACGACAGAGCTACCGGTTGCTGGGTGATGATTGGCGGTTTACTGATCGGCGGGTTGACGATGATCGATCCCCCCGTGTCAGTACCCGAAAAAACCCGAAACCCGCCAGGATAGGCTCCCACGTAAATGAACGGGCCGACGGCCTTGATCGTAAACACTTGAGTCCTTGGAAGCACACAATCAAATGCCGTATCCAAGGCACCATCCGGCATCAAACGGATCAGATACCGTTCTTTAAATGAGCTGCCCACAAAAAATGTGCCCGCTAGCAGAACCTTCCCATCGGACTCTACCTCGGCCGCTGTAATACTGGTAGCCAGCACCCCACCACCTTTGTATGGAACGAAGTTGGTGTCGAGTGTGCCGTCAGCCCGCAGCACCGCAAGGCCTTGACGGGCGACACTACCCACTTGCTTAAGGAACGGACCGGAGATCAGATAGCGTCCATCCGCCAGTCGCTTCACCGCCCCGACGGACCCGGCAGGCGCTTCGGTGCTAAAGGTCGCGTCGGCTGTCCCATCGGCAAAACGTCGAACCATCGTAGCACCCTTGATCAAGCCATTCACCAAAGTGACACCCCCATTGCTTTCTGTTGTGAGCCCGATGAAGCCGGTAGCCGCATCCCGATATTGAACGTCCCCATCCGGCCCCAACCGCGCCCAACGCGTATCAGCAAGAATCGCATGAATACTATCCTGCGCTCCGGGTTGGATCATTCGACTCGAAAGGTTGATTAGCTTTGACCCACCGGCAAACGGGAATGCAAAACCGGCATCCAAACTGCCGTTGGCATTGAACCGAGCCAACCCCGTCAGACTAATTCCGCCCTGCGCCACTTGCATGCGTGCACCCGCCACGACAAGTTTACCACTGCTCTGAAGAACGATAGAGTCCACATCGACGAACCCACCCGCAAACTCGTAGGATGCATCTAGCGATCCATCGGCATTCACCAAGCTCACACCGAGAGCGGGCTCACCCGCACCGATAACCGCCTGGATCGAGACATACACCCTTCCATCCGACAAGGGTTCAAAACCTGTGACCCGGTGCTGGCCAATCTCTGGCGGCAGATTAAAGCGGGTATCAATACCTCCCGGTGTCGCCACGATACTCGCCTGTAGTGGGGGTTTGGGTTGTAGAAGGGAAATCGCAACAACAAAGAATGCGACCGATGACCTAACGAGCTCATTCAGTTTCATAAAGAGCCCGCATTTTGGGGAACGACGCACACTCTGGCCACACCAAATCGCATCCATCGATCATTTTCATCCCCGCCCCAGGTAGGGACAGCCCGCTGGGCTGTCCCCGTCCGGCCATAGCCGGACGGAGAGAGGCTGAGAATACACAAGATCTCCTAGACTCCATGGCGCAACGATTGTGCCCTAGTAGGATGAAAAGTGGCTCGGCGTCGTTTGGTGCTCCTCGATCGTCCGACTTTCGCCGTCTACCAGCGGTTGGACATTTGCGTCGAGTCGTGGACAGTTTCAGAACTGAGTCGAGTCGAGCACGGGAAGCCCGACAACCTTTCTGAAATCGCCGGTGTTGCGAGTCACGAGCTCCGCCCTTTGGAGCAACGCAGTGGCTGCGATAATCGCGTCAGGAGCTTTGATTTTATGCAGTCGCCGCAACCGAATGGCTTCGTCCATCACCTCTGGAAGGATCGGAATCTCCTCAAACTGTTCGAGCAACTCGCGTAGCCCTTGTTCATCCTCGGCGTTCAGACCCCAAAACCCAAGCACTTCCAGTTTCGTGATTGAGGAGTAACCAATCCACGCACCTCGGATCGTGCGAGCCTGGACAAAGACACGGCAGGCATCGGGTTTTCCGGCGTAGGCATCAATCCAGACATTCGTGTCCAGCAGGCGGCGCATCAGCGGTTGTCACGCTTGGTGTGTTCGCCCTCGGGCTCATCCCACTCGTCACGTGCTTCCCGTTCGAGCGCCAACCCATCCACCTTGTTCCGCATCGCGCCGAGTAGCCGCATGACCTTCTCCCAATCCACGTCGGGCTCAGAGGAATTAAGCACGGTCAGCAAGGCCTTCCCAGTAATCGGCAACCTCTCCGGCTTCTCGACCGTGATGCGCCCGTGGTCGATCTCCGCTCTCAGGCTCAGATTTACCATAAGGTCGAGCTTAGGCGCGGAACAGACGCGGAACAAGACGGGATTTGAGCCCGGGCAGGTCTTTCGCAGCCAGTGACGCACGGCGCCCCCCAGGTAGGGACAGCCCGCTGGGCTGTCCCCGTCCGGCCATAGCCGGACGGAACGAGGCTCTGAGTCTCCTGGCCTCCCCGCTCGAAACAAGGCCATACGTCACCTAGCCTCCCAAGCAT
>Ga0172367_10002276_pt1 | contig 26535 bp, 27 predicted proteins | sample Lak10m_FD_114542 | JGI IMG/M metagenome (GOLD analysis project Ga0172367, IMG submission 114542) | Freshwater microbial communities from Kabuno Bay, South-Kivu, Congo - kab_022012_10m | ecosystem: Environmental > Aquatic > Freshwater > Lake | place: Democratic Republic of the Congo: South-Kivu...
ATTGGTCAGTTTTGAAACAGTGTTAAAGTTCATTCGAACAAGCAAGACCTCAACAGGTTTCCATTGCTCGGCATATTTCAATAGAAAGAATTACCAAACAAAGCGTAAAGTTACACTAGAAGACAAAGCGAATGTTAATTTACATGCATACAAATTGTTTCCCGAATGTAACTACACCATTCAACCAGATTTGAATTGACCAACTTATTTTTGGACAAAGACTTACATCTCATGTTTCTAAAAATGCTGAGCAGTCATAACCTATTTCGCTGCTGCATTTTTTAGAATGTATTCCACCATTTTTTCAGGAATATTCACCCCCGTAGTGGTGATACTGTTTCGGAATTCCATCGTGTGATTGATCTCGTTGATCGTCATCCCATTTTCTGTCTCGAAGAGATCTAGCGCCAGCAGCCCGCCGCCAACAGCCCGCGCCGCACGTTGGCAAATATCCGCAATCTCTTGGGTAATGGGACAATTCGTAGCGATGCCGCCGCGCGCGGTGTTGGTAATCCAGTTTTCGGAGGAACGGTAGATGGCGCAGATGCATTCATCGCCGATCACGAACGCACGGATGTCGCGCCCTGGCTTGTTGATATATTCCTGAATATAAAATACCTGATGGTTGACTCCCAGTGTGGCTTTGTGCTCGATCAACGACTCTGCCATGTGACGATTCTCCACTTTGGCGAGCAAGCGTCCCCATGACCCAACGACGGGTTTCAGCACACAGGGATAGCCCATCGCTTCGACCGCGCTGAGAGCTGATTCTTCGTCGAATGCCATATACACTCTGGGAGTTGGGATTCCATTCTGCGCGAGAATTTGGCTCGTGACGTATTTGTCGCCGCAGCGTTCCGCCACAGCAGACGAGTTTACAACGGGCACGCCATGCGCTTCAAATATGCGCGAGATATACAATCCGCGTGAATAGGAAATGGAGCGCTCGAAGAGCACATCCACCTGCTGGGGGAGTTGATGGATGTCGAAGTATGAATCCCCGTCATTAATGCGAACGACTTCCACGTCGCTGTGCTTTTCAAATTCATCCAAAAGATATTTTTCTTCAACACGCAGACGGGTGTATAAAAATCCAACCTTTGTCATGATTTCTCCTTGTGAAGTTCCTATAGGTTTTCAAAACCTTTAGGAACTTTCAATTACATTCTTTGAATAACTCTTTCCGTTACTTGGCTTGTTGTCAATTCGCCGCCCAGATCAGGCGTGGACTCATTATTCGCTATACAGGCTTCCACTGCATTCCGCAGCCGTTCAGCGGATTCTGTTTCGTTCAAATAATCCAACATCATGGCGGCGGCGAGGAAAGTTGCTACAGGATTGGCTTTTCCCGTACCTACTAAAGTCGGTGCGCTGCCGTGGACAGGTTCAAAGACTGCCGCGTCTGTGCCGATGTTGCCGGATGCCGCCACGCCGAGGCCGCCCACGAACATGCACGCCTCGTCGCTGAGAATATCGCCGAACAGATTGGTGGTGACGATCACTTCAAATTGCTCTGGCGCACGGACAAGTTCCATCGCGCAAGTATCCACCAGCATTTCTTGCGTGGTGATGTCTGGATATTCTTTGGCAATCTCAAAAGCGACTGTGCGAAATAGTCCGCAAGTTTGGCGAAGCACATTGGCTTTGTGAACCACATGCACAGATTTGCGTCCCGTTTGACGGGCGGTGTCGAATGCCTTGCGGATGATCCGCTCCGAGCCTTTGCGGGTAATGATTCGTTCTGTGATGGCTCGGTTGCCGTCATCTTCAAGACGTTCAATACCCGAGTACAGCCCTTCGGTATTCTCGCGGACAATGATGAGGTCTATGCCTGCGCGGGAGGAGGTGTGCGGGATCGAGCGGCATGGACGCAAGTTGGAGAATAATTCCAGCGATTGACGCATTCGCACGACAGGTGAAAAGTAATTTGGGATGTTGGGGGGAGTGGTGACTGCGCCAAACAAAGTGGCATCAGCGTAGCGAATTTGTCCGATGGTTGAATCAGGCAACGGCGAGCCTGAGCGTTGATATTCGCCGAATCCAATGCCACAGTTTACGAAATCCCATTGAATTGGAAGTGCAGTCAACACATTCTGTGCAGATGTAATTACCTCGGGACCTATACCATCACCAGGAAGAAGACAGATTTTATAATTCATCCTTTATCCTTCCGCATTCATCATTAATTCGTGAATGTCGTGCGTTTTCAAAAAATTGACAATGCCGCCTGCTTCGGCGATCTTTAAAACGAAATTAGGCAGGGCGTTGGCTTGATATTGATTCCCGTTGGTGCGGTTGAAAATTTTTCCGCTGGCGAGATCAACATCAATATCATCGCCTTCGGTGATGTCCGCAGCCGCGGCGGGACATTCAAGAATCGGCAGGCCGATGTTGATGCAATTGCGAAAAAAGATGCGCGCAAAAGACGGGGCAATGATGCACTTGGCTTGCGAACCTTTGATGGCGATGGGCGCGTGCTCGCGGGATGAACCGCAGCCAAAATTTTGCCCGCCAACGATGATTTCACCGGGTTGTACGTTTTTTGCATACTCCCGCTTGACCTCGCAAAAAACATTTTTTGCAAGTTCAAGCGGGTCGATGGTGATGTTGTAACGGCCGGGGATGATCTCGTCCGTGTTCATGTTTTCTCCGAATGTCCAGGCTTTTGCCATGAAGGTCTCCTTTTTACTAATTATTTAATTTCCTCGGGTCAGTAATTCTTCCCGTGAGCGCCGTGGCCGCCGCAGTGGCGGGACTGGCTAGATACACTTCCGAAAGCGGACTGCCCATGCGCCCGATGAAGTTGCGGTTCATCGTTGTCAATGCGCGTTCGCCAGCCGCAAGAATTCCGCCATGCCGACCGATGCACGCGCCACAACCGGTGCCGGTGACCGTACATCCCGCGTCCAGCAAAATTTCGATCAATCCATTTTTCATAGCTTTTTTGTAAATGCGTTCGCTGGCAGGTGTGACGATCACACGTGTGAACGGATCCACTTTTTTGCCTCTGAGCATGTTTGCTACGACCTCAATATCTTCGTAGCGGGCATTGGTGCATGTGCCAATGTAGACTTCGTGAACTTCCAATCCTTCCACTTGCTCAAGCGGCTTGGCATTATCCACATCTGGGTGACAGGCGACGTGGGGGGAAAGTTTAGAGACATCAATTTTGATCACGCGCTCATATCTTGGATTTACAGGAGTAATCTTTTCAAATGGGCCTTGAGCGGGCGTCTCATTTTCAAGATATTGAATCGTCACATCATCCGCGGCGATGAGTCCGCATTTTGCGCCGATCTCTGTGGACATGTTCGGGAAGACGATGCGCTCATGCATGGGCAGGTTGTCAATGTAGTCACCGCCAAATTCAACAGAGCGGTATGTGCCGCCATCCATGCCGAGCAGACCCGCAATGTAGATCATCACATCTTTAGCATAAACTCCAGGTTGCGTTTGGCCTGTCAACTCAATGCGTATTGTCTCAGGGACTTTGAACCAGCATTTACCGGTTACCCAAGCCACACCGATCTCTGTGGAGCCAAGCCCCGCGCCGAACGCGCCCATTGCGCCATAAGTGTTCGAATGCGAGTCTGCTCCAATGACGATTGCGCCGGGTGTGATAAACCCTTCCTCGATCATCACCTGATGGCAAACGCCTTGATGCAGTAAATGCGGCAATCCCTGCTCTTTGACAAACTCGAAAATCTTCTTATGATTTTCAGCCGCCAGCACATTTGGGGCAGGATAGGCATGGTCAAGATGCAGCACGATCTTGTTTTTATCTAAAATCGGTTTGCCGATCTCGCGAAATGCCTTTATCGCCAGCGGCGTTGTGTTGTCATGACTCATAATGTAGTCCACATCCAGTAGCAGGATCTCGCCCGCAGTGACGGGTCTGCCTGCTTTGCGTGCAAAAATTTCTTCGATCAATGTGCCCATAGTTCTCCTGTGTAGTAGCGACTTCAGTCGCTGGTATTATGGACGACTGAAGTCGTCACTACGTTTTTCCGTTATATTTTTTCAACACCATGCGCGTCTCCGTCCGTTTGACGCCTTGCACGGTGCGAATTTCTTCGATCAAATTATTCAGCGCCATTACATTTTCCACGTTCACGAATGCGCTGATGTCGTAGTCGCCTGTCATTTCATATACGTTGGACACATTCGTAAATCCGCGCATACGGCGGACAACCGCCGACGTGTACGCATGTGACTCGACTTCAACCATCAACATCGCGCTGATGTCATGTGGAATGACATCGATCTCTCTACCCGTGACCTGCTCGGCGATATCGAGAATGTCCGCGTCGAAAAGCTGTTTCCTCTCGTCGCCGATGTTTTTGATGCGCGTCACGATCACTTCCAACTCTGCCGCGCTGACTTCGATGCCATACTCCTCCAACCGAGATGCCACCGCGCTTTTGCCCGTGTACTTGTCGATGATGATCTTGCGTTCTCGTCCCAAAATAGCTGGGTCGAACGGCTCATAGGTGCGCGGGTCTTTGAGAATGCCATTGGTGTGGACTCCGCTTTTGTGGCTGAATGCATTTTGCCCTGTAATCGGCTTGTTCGGCGCGAGGAAAAACCCAGAGACTTTTTCAAGATAGCCAGAGACATCCATCAACGGCTGGATGTTGTATTTCTCGTTTCCCTCCAAATTTCGAAAGGACAAAACCGTCTCTGCCAGGTCGGGGATGCCTGTGCGTTCGCCGAGGCCATTCACTGTGGTGTGGATGCAGTCCGCGCCTGCGCGAATCCCTGCCATGGCGTTTGCGAGTGCCAGTCCGTAGTCGTTGTGGCAATGCAGGTCGATCTTGCAGGGTAGCAATCTTTCACGCAGCGCACGGACTTTTTCATACATTTCGTGCGGCTGCATAATGCCGAGCGTATCGGCAAAACTGATTCGATCCGCGCCTGCTTCGATGGCGGCATTGCAGACTTGGACCAAAAACTCAAAGTCTGTGCGCGTGGCATCTTCAGGCGTATAGCGGACTTTCAGCCCCAGACTGCGGGCATACGCTACATGCTCCTGAATGATCACAATAGCCTGCTCCTGTGTTTTATGCAGCTTTGCGTCGAGATGGATTTTCGAGGTGGCGTAAAAGATTGCAACACGGTTTGCGCCGCAGACCTTGGCCTTGTCAATGCCGAGGCGTGAAGCAACTGAATGGGCGACCACCTCAGCCCGAAGTCCGAGAGAGGCGATGCGCTGGATCGCTTTTGCTACATTCGGCGAAACAGATGGATCGCCGGCTTCGATCATATCTACGCCCACGGAATCCAACATGCGTGCGATCTCCACCTTTTCATCCACTGTGAAGTTGACGAATGGAGTTTGCTCGCCTTCGCGTAATGTTGTATCTAAAATTTCAAGCATGAATTCTCCTTATCAAAATAAAAAACGCCCTCCGTTGTCGGAGGGCGTTTGGGTAGACAGGTAGATAGAATTAACTACGGCAGGTGTTTGCCCGTTTCCTGTTTAACCGAAACATGCCCAGATCCGACAACCAAAGTTGTGGACATGGGCTTGCGCTTGGTCTTGGCTTCCATAAGAATACTTGCGTGATCTCTAAACATATTGGGCCGAATTCTACTACGCATGTGAGATATGTCAATGATTTTGTATTACCCATTTGGGTAATTAGTAATTTTATGGAATCGTATAAAATCTTTGCGTAAATGGATTAATCTGATTATGATAAGGTGGCCATCGGCAGCATCATATATCAAAAGGAAAATGTATGCCCTCTTCTCTCCCGCTTCGTTATGGAACAAACCCTCAGCAGGCGCCCGCCCGCGTTTTCATGAAGAATGACTCCAACCTGCCCATCATAGTACTTGGCGGTTCGCCAGGCTATATCAATTTACTGGATGCGCTCAATGCCTGGCAGCTAGTTCGTGAACTAAAGGCAGCGTTGAATTTGCCAGCGGCTGCATCATTCAAGCATGTTAGCCCTGCTGGCGCTGCGGTGGCTGTCCCGCTTTCGGATACGCTCAAGAAAATCTATTTTGTGGATGACCTTGAACTTTCGCCACTTGCCACGGCGTATGCCCGCGCCCGTGGTGCAGACCGCCTTTGTTCTTTTGGGGATTTTATTGCTCTCTCCGATACTGTGGATGTTTCCACTGCCAAACTCATTGCCCGCGAAGTATCTGATGGAGTCATTGCTCCTGCGTATGAGCCTGCCGCCTTGGAGATTCTCAAAAACAAGAAACAGGGCAAATACGCCGTTGTGCAAATTGACCCATCCTATGAACCCGCATCGGTTGAGACGCGTGAGGTTTTCGGCGTTACGTTTGAGCAGCGTCATCATGACCGCCTTGTCACTCCTTCGGATCTCACAAACATTGTTACCGCAAAAAAAGATATTCCTCCAGCCGCCTTGCGTGACATCACTCTTGCCTGGATCACGCTTAAATATACTCAATCCAATTCCGTCTGTTTCACTGCAGATGGGCAGACCATTGGAGTTGGCGCGGGGCAGCAGTCTCGTATTCATTGTGTGCGCCTCGCAGGGCAAAAAGCGGATCTATGGTGGCTGCGCCAGCATCCTTCCGTGCTTGGGCTTTCATTTAATCCAGCCATTAAGCGTCCTGACCGTGATAACGCCATTGACCAATTCTTGCGCGATGATGTGACTTCAAACGAAAAATCAACTTGGACGGAAATCTTCGCTCAAATTCCCCGGCAACTGACTCTCGACGAGAAGCAGCAGTGGCTCTCCAAGTTGGATTCCGTGTCCCTTGGCTCTGATGCTTTCTTCCCCTTCCGTGACTCGGTTGACCGCGCAGCCGCCAGCGGTGTCAAATACGTTCTCGAACCAGGCGGCTCCACCCGCGACGACATTGTCGTTCAAGCCGCAGACGAATATGGAATGACCATGATCTTCTCCGGCGTGCGTCTCTTCCACCACTAAAACCCGCAAAGGAATCCTAATGCCTACTGCCATCCTCTCTGTTCACGACAAAACTGGAATTATTGAATTTGCTCAAGGCCTCGCATCTCTTGGCTGGACTCTGCTCGCCTCGGGCGGTACCGCCAAACTTCTGCGTGACAATACTATCAACGTCACCGAAGTTGCAGATTACACAAAGTCGCCTGAAATTCTCGGAGGCCGTGTCAAAACCCTGCATCCCGCCATTCACGGCGGTTTGCTTGCCTGCCCAACAGAGGCTGATCACATGGAGCTGCTCAACCTCGGTTGGGATTACATTGACCTTGTCGCCGTTAATCTTTATCCGTTTGAGGCGACCATTGCGAAACCGAATGTTGCATACGAAGATGTAATTGAGAATATCGACATCGGCGGCGTCACCTTGATCCGTGCCGCAGCGAAGAATCACGAGCGAGTTACTCTTGTCTGTGATCCTGCTGACTACAATGAAATCCTTTCTGCTTTGAAGAGCGGTGAAATTCCTTTTGCGTCCCGCAAGAAGCTTGCAGTTAAAGGTTTCCAATCTACCGCTCATTATGATGCCATGATCTCAGGATATCTCAAGAATGTCTGATGCTCTTCACGCACTTTCCCCTTTGGATGGACGCTACGCAGAATCAACTGCGCCCCTGACCGAATTCTTTTCCGAGTTCGCTTTTCTGCGGGATCGAGTCCGCGTCGAACTTAACTTTTTGCCTGCTCTTTCCAAAACGGGCTTGTTCCGCCTGCTGACAGATTCTGAACTCGCCCACTTGGAATCCATCCAAACAAATTTTTCAACCGCTGATGCGGAAGCCATACTCGCGCACGAGCGCAAAACCCGCCATGACGTAAAAGCTATTGAATATTTTATTCAGGAAAAACTTCAAGGCACAACCTTGCAAGACCTCGTCCCGTGGATTCATTTTGGGCTGACGTCTGAAGACACCAACAGCCTCGGCCAGGCAATTGCGCTAAAAGAGTCGCGTGACAAAATCATCCTCCCTGCGCTGAATAATTTAATAGCCGCTTTGTCTGAGTTTGCCATTCTACACCGCTCCGTTGCCATGCTCGCCCGCACACATGGGCAGTTTGCAGTTCCTACTACACTTGGTAAGGAATTCGCTGTCTCTGTTGCCCGCCTCAAAAAGATACGCGCTGAAATAGCTACGTTCCGTTTTGAAGCCAAGCTGACGGGAGCCGTGGGTAACTTCAACGCCTTGCAAGCCGCTGCCCCGCACATAGACTGGGTTTCGTTCAGCGAAAAATTTGTGTCCAGTTTTGACCTTGAACCGAATTTGCTTACCACGCAAATCCTTCCGTATGATAATTGGGTGCGCTACCTTGACCTCATCCGACTGACTAACTCCGTTTTAATTGATCTGGCTCAGGATGTTTGGCGCTACATCAGCGATGGGTATCTCAAGCAGCAGGTTGTGGCAGGGGAGGTCGGTTCTTCCACCATGCCGCAAAAGGTCAACCCAATTGACTTTGAAAACGCCGAGGGCAACCTTGGTGTGGCGAATTCTCTCTTCACGCATTATGCCCAGAAGCTGATCATTTCCCGTTTACAACGCGATCTGACGGATTCAACTGTCCGCCGCACGTTTGGTACAGCCCTTGGGCACTGCTTGATCGCGTGGAGCAGCTTCCAGCGTGGTATGAAGCGCATTGTTCCAGATGTGGAAAAACTAACAGCGGAGTTGAATGCTCATTGGGAGGTCATCTCCGAAGGCGCACAGACCATCCTGCGCGCGGCGGGGCAGCCCGATGCTTACGAGTCGCTCAAAGAACAAACCCGAGGACTCATTCTGACCGAAGCAGATTACAAAGCCTGGGTCGAGTCGATTGCGGTCAGCGATAAAGTGCGCGCGCAATTGGCTGTGCTTTCGCCGTACTCATATATTGGGTTGGCAATTGAACTGACCGATAGAATTATTGACAGCAAAAAATAATGTGTGCTGGTTTAACGAATCAAAACATCCCAACACATCGTTGGGATGTTTTGATTCGTCTGCGGCGCTAAAAGGATGCAACTGCATTGTTTATATCGTCAAAAGTTTCAATGTAGGTTTCAAACCCGCTGAGCTCGAAGGCTTCTTTTGCCTGTGGCGAGAGGTTTACCACTTTGATGTAAGGAGATTTGTAAGCCCCTGCTTTCATTTGGATGCGAAGCTCATCGTCATTGACGTCTTTGTGAATGGCTCGTAATTTGTTGAACAAGATATGTATGGTGCGAAGCCCGGCACTGCTGATGTAGTGTGCTTCCTGTAGGTCGATCAGCAAATAGCGTGCGCCGTCCGTAATGATCGTCTCTGAAACAGACTGGAATGTCTGGTGAGTGGACGAATCAATACTTCCCTCAATGTGGATGATCGTGACTGGAACGCGGCCGTGCGCTGTGGAAGCTGTGATATCCATGGTTCTGAAATTTCCCTTTTTTCGTTTTGGGTTAGGCATTTGGTGTCTCCTGCAGGGCTTGTCTGTGAGATTGGTTTACAAGATAAATACCTGCCAGCGCGATCCCGCCGCCGATCCATTGGATGAAAGTGGGAATTTCATGCAGCAGGGGTATTGCCAATAAGGCTGTGAGGATAGGTTGCCCGATCATGGTGGGCGCAACGATGGAAGCGGGCAAATGCCCGAGGGAGTAGGAGATGGCTAGGTACCCGATCATTTGGGAGACGATGGCTGTTACAAAAAAGATGACCCAGGTTTGGGTTGTGTAGCCAGTAAATGAATTTCCGAGTATGAGATTCATGATGAACATTCCAACCGTTGCACTGATGCCAATGAGCCACGCATAACGGAACGGGTCAATGTGCGCACGCCCGCGCTGGGTAACAAGCTGATAGGAAGCGTAAAAAAATGCAGCAGTGCTTGCCATGATGTCGCCTAGGCCGAGCGTAGGGTGTACAAGGAAGTCGCTTCCCATCACTAGAACGGCACCCGCCAATGCAAGAATAAGCCCCGCCCAAAAGATACCTTTTAGTTTTTCTCGAAAGATAAAAAGCGAAGCCAATGCAACCCATAGTGGCGCTGTATTGCCGAGTAAGGTGGCGTTGGCAGCTGTTGTGAACTTTAGCGACGAGTTCCAAAACGCGAAGTCGAATGCGGTAAATATTCCGCCTGCTATTGGAAAGTATAGATATTTTTTGTCGATGGGTGGGTGCTGTTTTTGCTGCTTGAGGAAAAGCGGAGTGAAAAGAATGGTTGAAATGAGAAGACGGTAGAACCCTGTCACAGGGCCGGGGGCATCGGCCCAGCGCACAAACATGGCAGACATGCTCAAGGCAACAATGCCAACAGTGAGGGCAATATAGGGAAGGAATCGGTTTTGGGACATGCAGGGATTTTACCTGACATTACCACGCAGAAATGTCAGATGCGGGTGATGGAGATTCTTTCTAGGGTGGGTAAAAGCTCGTTGAGTTTTCGTATGCTAAAGTCGGGTTTGATGCGGCGCATATCCTCATCTTTGAATTGTGCGCGGCGTGTGATCCAAATGGAATTCATTCCCAAATTCTTCGCACCATAGATATCCGCTTCCAGGCTGTCGCCGACCATTGCTGCTTCATTGGGCGAGATGTTCCATTGCGCGAGTGCGATCTCGAACGCGCGAGGATGAGGTTTTCGGTAAAAACACGCGGCGGAGGTGAGTACAAAATCAAAATACGGGTGAATACCAAAATTCTCGATGAGTTCTTGCACATCCTTGTCGTCACCTGCGTTGGAAAAAATTCCAAGGTTGTAATTTCGGGACTTCAAGTGTTGCAAGGTTTCGGCTGCATCATCTTCGAGTGACCAGTTGGATTGGGTGACAGAGTACAGCGCATCCAATGCGGACCTGATGACTGATTCGGGGACCTCGGCATATCCCAACTCTTTGAGCAGTTCGCTCAGGACAAAGTGATATGTGGTCTCGCGGAAATCTTTGTCACGTTGTTCATAATACTCATGCAGCCGTGCCCGAAAGATCTTCGGGTCGATCTTGATGTTGTACTCAAGCAGCTTAATGCCAAGAGCCTGATCGCCTTGTTCCAGATTTGGAATCCAATCTCCCAGGGCATGCATGAGCGTGCCGCCGAGGTCGAAGAGGATGTGTCGAATGGGTGAGGCATTCATGTGTTTTGGTATACCCCTACTTATGATTTACGTAAATGGGGGAATTCAAGAATATTATGATTTTGAAATTAAGCTGCACTCTTTAAGTAAATACCCGTTGGGTCAAGTTCTTCATGCAAGATTTTTAATTCTTTTTTTGTAACAGGCTCTGTAACCTTTAGATGTTCCGCAACTTTCAAATTCCAGCCGGTATTAGCTTTGGCTTCTTCAGCGGTTTTTCCGGGGTGTAACGCAATGAGTGTCATTTCGCCAGTTTCATCAGGCTCGAGCATCCCAATATCTGTCACCACGCCAACCATACCGCCGCCGCGCAGACCTGCGTTTTCGCGGTCTCCTTTGCCGCCAATGAAACCAGCGGAAGTCATGAATTCCACCTTTTCGGGGAAGCGGCGCTTCTGATGCGGCGTCATGATGTAGCAGCGATTTGCCCATGCAGCAATTTCCTGCGAGCCACCTGAACCGGGCAATCGAACTTTTGGCTGCGCGTAGTCACCAATTACAGATGCATTGATGTTACCGTACTTGTCAATTTGAGCACCGCCCATGAATCCCACATCCACGTTGCCGCGTTGCAGGTAGTTGGCGAAAATATCATACATGCTCACAACTGAAAGCGCGCCACTGACAAGGGTGGGGTCTCCAATGGAAAGAGGCAGGCGTTCAGGCTCCGCGCCAATGACGCCCGCTTCGTAGATCATCACCAGGTTGGGGGCGTGTGTTCGTTTTGCAAGGTTGCAGGCAAGATTGGGCTGCCCTACGCCGACGAAGACCACATCACCATCTTTGAGCAGGCGTGAGGCGTTGACGATCATCAATTCGGCGGAAGAGTATTTGAGTTCTGGCATGGTGGCTCCTGATTAAACGGTAGTCTGTAGTCTATTGTCTGTAGTCGATATTGATTAAGAAATTATCGATAGCGCTTGCCACTTCCTGTGGATGTTCCAGCGGTAGGATGTGGGTTGCTTTTTGCAGAGTTATGATCTGTATGTTTGGATTTTTCTTTTCAACAAGCTTTGCTGACTTTTCAAGAAAGGTATCTGTCTCTGCGCCGCGGATGATGAGGGTTGGCACTTCAAGTTTTGGCAGCGCGCGCCAGAGGTCAAAGTCTCTCAGGCCTGTGAGGTAGATGCGCGCTTCCCATTCTGGAGAGTAAACCAGTTCGAAAGTCCCGTCATCTTTTGGACGGGTAATCCCTTCAATGTAAACACGCAGGCTTTCATCACTTAAATATCGAAAAACAGGACGGGTGCGGAAGCTGCGGAAAACAGTATCGAGATTATCGAAGCTGCGCCGGCGGCGTTTGGCTCCAGCAATAAGCGGGTGGAATCGTTCTCCAAGCCCGATCCTGCGCAAGATACTCCATCCAACTAAAAATGATGGAATGAATAGCACAGGGTCTAGTAGAACGAGAGCGCGAAATCTCTTTGGCTCGCGGATGGCTGCCCGTAACGTGACAATGCCTCCGATGGAATGGCCAACTCCGATAACAGGATTCTCGCTGAGCGTCGTCGAAGCGCGGTCAGCGAGGAAGCGAAGCAAGTCATCAGAAAGCGGATGCCAATCTTGAAGATCTTCTGGTTTCGTGTCGCCCCATAATGGGCGAAGCTTCATCCCAAAAACGTGATGCTGTGTTTCTAAAAGATCGAGAAGCGGTTCGTAACATTTGGGCGGATAGCCGTTCGCGTGGAGGAAGTGCAGCGGTGCGCCAGAACCGCCATGATCAAAATGCGGAATATTATTCACGAGTCTGCTGTTTACCTGTTTCCTTGCACTAATACTTTCCGTAATTTATTTTCTCACTGTATAGCGCTTTCACCTTCAGCCGCTTGTGGGTTTTCTCGCCAAGTTTTTTCCAATAGGCGCTGCGGTCCTTGACGCCGTACACCCATTCGTCAAGATATGCTTTGATGCTTTCCGCTGATTCGCTGATCTTGTCCCACGCGAGATAGAACTCATTGTCGCGGTCATAATATCCTTGTGAATAGGATGGATGACTCGCGAACGGAACATGACACACCGCGCTGACAACTATGCCAGGGATCATCGTGCGGTTCGGGTCGGACCTGATCACTGATTCGTCCACGATCTCTTCCGCTGTGAGGATGACTTTTTTCGCGGCGAAGGCGGCTTCCTTTTGCTCGCCGATGATGCCCCACAAATGGGCGTTGCCGTTCTTATCTGCGCGCTGCACGTGGACGATGGCAACGTCGGGGTTCAGCGCAGGGACAACGATCAAGTCCTTGCCGCCGTATGGGTCAGGGATGCGTTTGATGAGAGGATTGGCTTGTTCCAGGCTGGTCGCGCCAGTTTGATTCATGGGCAAAAAGGGAAGTCCTGAGGCGCCTGCCTGCAAGCGGGTGATCATACCGAAGTGGGAATATTCCTCCCATTCCAGTTCACCTTTTTCGATCGCCGCGCGGACGATGCGCAGCGACCCGACGCCAGGGTTGCCCATATATGAAAAGATGACTTTCTTGGCGCAACCTGCCGCCACCATTTGATCATAGATCAAATCTGGCGTGGCTCGGGCAAGGGTAAGGTTTTTTTTCCCCTGACGGATAATTTCATGTCCTGCAGCGAACGGGATGAGATGCGTGAACCCGGCTGCATAAACAATATCCCCGTCGTTCACGAATTCAGAAATGGCTTTTTTTAGTGAGATGAGTTTGGTCATGTTATTTTTTATCTTTTGGTTTGTTCTTTTCAGCTTTTTTATTCTTTGCATTTTCGCGCATTTTTCTCAGATATTCAAACCTTCCGGCAGGCGGAGGCGGCGCCTTTGTGCGGCGGAAAAAAGCGCCGATGGCGATCATAAGCATGGAAAGGAACAGGTAATCAAAGTCCACCTGTTTGGCGATATCGGAAGTGACGAAGAGGACAAAAGCTCCAAGCCCGATCACCATAAAAAATGTTCCCATGCGGACGGTTATGGGGTCATCGTTATCCATGCCTTTATTTTACCTGTTGAGTGCCGAGCCGTACACGCGGAAACAAAGTAAACAGGTAAACAAGTGAAAACCTGTTTACCTGTTTGTTGGTGTACTTGTATACCTTTTCTTTTACTTGATCAAAGTTCGAATCTGCTCGTGCATGTACAGTGGGACGTAATAGTGGCCGCCTGCGTTCTTGCCGCTGGAGCCTGAGCCTTTCCATCCGCCGAAGGGCTGGAAACCAGGCCAGGCACCTGTGGTGGCACCCTGCGGGCGGTTTGCATAGGTCACGCCGGCCTCGATCTTATCGAAGAACCATTCGGTCTCTTCGGGAGAGCCGTAGAAACCTGCGGTAAGGCCGTAATCCACATCATTGGCGATCTTCATGGCGTCCTCGAGGTTGCCGACCTTGCCGATCGTGGTGATGGGCAGGAACATTTCATGCTTCCACAGGCGGTGTGTGAAGGGCAGGTCAGTGACGAAGGTATTTTCGCAGTAGAAACCCTTGTCGTACATGCCGCCGGTCTTGACGTTACCGCCGACAAGGAACTTTCCGCCGCCCTGATTGAGCTCTTCGCAGAAATTTTTGAAATCATTGTAGGATGATTTGTTGACGACGGGTCCATTATAGGTATTGCGGTCTGTGGGGTCGCCGAGGACGAGCTTGTCGGCGGCATCCTTTAGGCGTGCAACCAGGTCATCGTAAACAGAATCCTCTACGATCACGCGGGAGGCGGCGGAGCACTTCTGTCCCTGCAAGCCAAACGCTGAGCGGATGATGCCGATAGTGGCGCGTTCCAAATCCGCATTCTTCGAAACAATGACGGGATTCTTTCCACCAAGCTCAAGGATCATCGGGCGCACATAATTGCGCTTGCCGAAATCCTGGTACATTTTCATGCCCACATCGAAGGACCCTGTGAAGGTCACGCCATCCACTTCCGGGCTGTCTACAAGCGCCTGCCCGAGTGTGGAGCCGGGGCCAGTGACGAAATTCACCACACCTTCAGGGAGACCTGCGTCACGGAAGCAATCGATCAGCAGGCGGACGACCCAGGCGGTGTCGGTGGCGGGTTTTACTACAACAGTGTTCCCAGCGACAAGCGCGCCGCCCATTGGGCCGCCTGTGAGCGCGTGCGGGAAGTTGAACGGGGAAACGATGAGCCACACACCGTACGGGCGCAACACAGACACGTTGCGGGCTTCATAACCCACGAGCGGATCCTTGCCCATTTCAACCACGTAGCCTTCGTTCTTTTCCATTTGATAGCAGGAATAATAAATAAGGTCGGCCGTTTCCTGCACGTCGCCCAAAGACTCCATGCGATTCTTGCCGACCTCAAGCGCCATTGCTGCGCCCAATTCAAAAATTCTTTCTTCAATTAAGGAGGCTGCTTTTCGCAGCAATTCCACACGTTTCTGCCAGGGAGTGTGGCTCCAGCCGGGGAATGCCGCGCGTGCCGCAGCCATGGCTGCCTGTGCATGGGAGGCATTGCCCTTTTGCATCTTTGCCAATACCCAATCGGTGTTGACTGGGGAGTGATCATCAAATTGCTCATCGGATTTTACTTCCTTGCCGCCGATCAACATGGTTTGTTCTTGTCCCATGTTGGCTTTGAGTTTTTCCACGGCTTTGTCAAAGCCGGTATGCAACTCTTCTGGTGGGTTGAACATGGTTGCGTAGGTAAGTTTAAAGTCTGCCATAGGGGAGCCTCCGAATGTAGATTAGATAGTCAAACAGTAGCCAGCCCGTTGACCGCGACTATCAAGAAGCGGCCAACTAACGAATTAACTAACATTAGTATAGCGTAGGATTTCACAACCGTCAAAGTAAAGCGGCAGTTTTTGAATATGACGTATGTCCCGCCTAAGAATCGCATGAGATTGTGTAAGATGGTGGATAAATGGACTATCATTATCATTATGAATAGGAGAAACCTGATGAAACCTCGCCTCTTTTTCTGGACACTAAGCCTGATCGCTGTCCTAGTGGCATCTGCCTGCGCCTCGACAGCTGCCGCCGTTCCCGCTGCCACAGCTTCGCCTGTACCCATAACGCAAGCTCCCACAGCAGGGAGTGTGGATGTGCAAGCCGTCGCCACTTCTCGCGGACCCAACCTCGAAGCCACCGACCCGACCACGGTCAGCTTGGCTTCGGGACAGTTGCAGCTTGTCGAATTCTTCCGTTTCACCTGAGCAACCTGCCGCGCAATGGCGCCCATGGTTCATGGGCTTGAAGCGGAATATTATGGCAGGGTCAAGTTTTCATTCCTTGACGCCGACGATCCTCGCACCGATGTATTTCAAAAGGAACTTGGCTTTTACGCCCAGCCCGAATTCCATTTTCTGGATGCGAACGGGAATTTGATAAAGAAACTCATTGGTTTCATCTCTGAAGAAGATTTTAGAAATTTGTTTGACGCAAACCTTTAGCGACAATCAACAACCTGCCCAAAACGGCAGGTTGTTGATTTAAATCCCCTGCCATATAATCACGTTATGAATTCTTTTATTCACATCATCGCGTTTGCGGCCGGCTTGTCCATTGTGCTGGCCACCATCTTTTCTGCTATTTCCACCTTTGTTTTACCCCGCAGTGCGCGCAGCCAGCTCAACCGCCTTGTCTTCGGGACGCTGCGCCGCCTGTTCGAATTCATCATGAGCTTCACGAAGACGTATGAACAGCGGGATGCCATCATGGCATATTATGCGCCGATAGCGCTGATGCTGCTTGTCCCCACCTGGTATGTTCTCATTTCTCTTGGATATTCATTTATGTATTGGGCGCTGCGAGCGGGCGATTATTTCTTTGACCTTCGCCTAAGCGGCTCCTCGCTGTTGACTCTCGGATTCACTGCTTCCGAAGGATATATCGTTACCATTCTTGTTTTCTCCGAAGCCATGCTTGGACTTATTATGGTGGCACTCTTAATTGCTTATTTGCCCACCATGTACTCCGCCTTTTCTCGTCGCGAGCAGGCTGTTAACATGCTTGAAATTCGCGCAGGCAATCCGCCCAATCCATTTGACATGCTCTCGCGTTTCCAACGTATCCATGGCTTGGATCGGCTTGCAGATTTATGGCGCACCTGGGAGCTCTGGTTCGCGGATGTGGAGGAAAGCCACACGACGTTGCCCGCGCTTGTCTTCTTCCGCTCACCCCGCTCTGATAATTCATGGGTTACTTCCGCAGGTGCGGTATTGGATACTGCCGCGATCACGTTATCATCGATCGATATTCCTAATGAGATGTCCGCTGCGCTGTGCATCCGTGCGGGGCATATTGCCCTGAGTCGTGTCGCAGATTATTTTGATATTGCCTATCCTGAGAATCCGCACTTTCCTGAAACGCCCATCAGTATCACAAGAGAAGAGTACAACTCTCTTATTTCCAAGCTGGAAGCTGCGGGACTGCCCATCAAACCAGACCGCGAAAAAGCATGGGTGGATTTTGCAGGCTGGCGCGTAAATTATGACCGTGTCCTGATCGTGCTTTGCAGTTTGGTAATGGCGCCAGAAGTGCCTTGGTCCAGTGACCGTGCGAAGAAATTCAAAATGCCGCCCATGTTTTATAAAAAGAAGAGATACGCTTAAACAAAAAGAGCAGGCAATTCGTCTGCTCTTTTTGTTATCACAATCTTTGTTTGTAGCGATAGACCTGCTGACCGCCGACCATGGTCAGCCGTCTATTGTCTATGGTCTTTCTTACACAGCATTCCCATCATATTTCTTCGCGTCAGCAACGGCTTTGCTTACATTCACGAACGGAAGCAGGATCAGGCCCATAATGAAGAAGAAGATCAAGGAGAGGATGGCGATACGCAAGTTGCCAAACATCTGGTTCGCCAGACCGAAGACCAATGGTCCGATCCATGAAGTGCCGCGTTCAGAGATCTCATAGAACGAGAAGAATTCAGCTTCTTTGCCGTTGGGGATCATCTGCGCGAACAAACTGCGGCTGATGGCCTGCGAGCCGCCCATTACCAGCGCAATGAACACGCCGAGGATGAAGAACTGTGCGGTTGCGGTGGGGCCTTTCAATCCGCCGTAGGCATAGATCACCACGCCTGCCCAGATCACAAGACTGACCACAACCGATTGTTTCGCGCCGATCCAACCAGCCAGCTTGCCCCAGAACAAGGCGCCAAAGAAAGCGACAAATTGGATCATCAAAATAACAGCTGTCAGCGTGGTCTGCTCGAGTTCCAAGCCGCCTTGAATGAGCGGCGCAGCGGCAAATGTCGCAGCTACAGCGATCACGGTTTGGATGCCGTCGTTGTAGAGGAAATAAGCAAGCAGGAATTTCAACGTCTCAGGGAAATGTTTTACTTCACCAATCGTTTTGCGTAACTGCTTAAAGCCAATGCTTCCATACGATTCGCCCGCAGGTAATTGACGAGCCGCATGGCGCGGGCGTAATCTCTTCCATGTGAAGAACGAGAATCCGAGCCACCAAACACCCGCAGAAGCAAGGTTGATGCGGACAGCAAGGTCGCCCGGTACGCCGAGGTCTTCACTGAAAATATAGAAAGCCAAATTGAGCGCGAGCAGAATACCACCGCCCATATACCCCATCGCCCAGCCATACGAGGAAACTCGATCTCTTTCATCTTCGCTGGCGATATCTGGCAGGTAGGCATTGTAAAAAACCATCGCCGCGCCGAACGCGAGATTTGCAACAATGAACAGCACGCCGCCCAGCCACCATAAGTTGCCTGTTAACAGGAACATCAAAATGGTTGCGATCGCGCCGATGGTCGCAAAGACTTGCATCATTTGTTTTCGCAAATGCGAATAATCCGCCACTGCGCCGAGGATCGGCAGAAATAAAACTTGCATGCCTACCGAGAACGAAATGCAGTAGGGTAAAAATGAATCGGGTGCTACGGGAATTCCCAAAAATGAAACAGTAGATGTTCCTGCCGCTTCCGCGGCGGTTCGGGCGAGGCTTGCTACGAACGGCCCCAGAAACACTGTCCCCACCGTGGTGCTGAAGGCCGAGTTGGCCCAGTCATACATGGCCCAACCGAAGATCTCTTTCCTGTCGTTTACCATCGTGCCGTCTTTTGCCATGATTCCTCCGCGAATTGAATTGGATGTAAGCAAGAACACGCGCCAGTATAAGGAGTTTCGCTCGCAGTGTAAAGCGGTACCGGTAAATGAATTGTTAACGAATGCACTAATGCCTTTGTAAGAAATGCTTTTTTTGATTGATGAAGTGCCCCGCTTCGCGCTTGACCCTCAACCTGCTACGCGCTAAAATGCACCTCCTACACTGGAGCATTTAACTCATGTTTGAAATCCTCACTGGACGATTAAACCAAATCTTTGACGGACTCCGCCGCCGCGGCAAGCTCTCTGAAGCGGACGTGGATGCCGCGATGAAAGAAGTGCGTCTCGCACTCATTGAAGCGGATGTGCATTTCAGCGTTGTCAAAACTTTCATTGCCAGGGTGCGTGAACGTGCCGTTGGCGCGGAAGTATCGAAAGCGCTTAACCCTGGTCAACAGGTGATCAAGATCGTAAATGAAGAGATCATCAGCATGCTGGGCGAGCCTGTCGGGTTGAACCTCACAGGTCCCAAGCCGCGTGTCATTATGATGGTCGGTTTGCAGGGTGCTGGTAAAACGACAGCCTCGGGCAAGCTGGCGCGTTTGATGAAGGCCAAAGGTGAACGCATCCTGCTCGTGGCAGGCGACCCGTATCGTCCCGCAGCTGTGAAGCAACTACAGCAACTCGGCGAACGCCTTGATGTAGAAGTGGAAGCTGACACATCCATCACGCCGCCGCAGCTCGCGAAGCGGGCTTTGGACAAAGCGGAAAAGGGTGGATTCAGTTTGGTGATTGTGGATACAGCTGGTCGGTCGCAGTTGGATGCGAGTTTGATGGATGAGTTAAAAGCCATTCATGCAAACGTCAACCCAGTAGATACGCTCCTCGTCATCGACTCGATGATCGGTCAGGAAGCGTTGAACATCGCACAGGGTTTTAGAGATGCGATCAACCTGACGGGTCTCATCCTCACCAAAATGGACGGTGACTCGCGCGGCGGTGCTGCTATCTCCATCCGCTCCGTGACGGGTGTCCCGATCAAATTTATCGGTACTGGCGAAAAGCTTGATGCGCTTGAATCGTATGACCCCTCGCGCCTGTCCTCCCGCATCCTGGGAATGGGCGACATGATCGGCCTCATCGAAAAAGCAGAAGCTGCGTTCGATGGGCAGGATATGGAGAAGCAAGCCCAGAAAATGATGAAGGGCGGCTTCTCGCTGGAAGACTGGCTCGACCAGATGAAGCAGATGAAAAAGATGGGGCCGCTTTCGCAGATTATGGAAATGCTGCCGGGCCAAATGGGACAAGCCGCGCGCGGCATCGACCCGACCCTTGTGGAAAAATCCTTCAAGCAATCCGAAGCCATTATCAACTCGATGACGTTGAAAGAACGCCGTGACCCCGACCTTTTGAACGCTTCCCGCCGCCGCCGCATTGCTGCGGGCGCAGGCATGCAAGTGCAGGATGTGAATAAGCTGATCAAGCAATTCCGCGAAGCTCAAAAGATGATGAAGATGCTTCAGAAAACTGGCGGCAAGGGACTCGGAAGAATGTTCGGATAAATGATCGGGGCATGGTAAACACCATGTCCCGAGATGTAATGTTTACGGGGGATAGGTTGTCTAAAATCCGTTTCGCTTTCAGATAAAACCATATCTCAAAAAATTCTTTGCCATCTGCGGCAAAAACAATAACAGGAACTTTCAATGACAGAAACCAGGAAACCTTTTGAAGTTGGCATTTACTCCTTCGTCGAATTGACTCCCGACCCCGTCACTGGTGCCATGCTCAGTCCGGAAGAACGCATGAGCAATCTGATGGAAACCATCGAGCTTGCCGATCAAGTTGGATTAGATGTTTTTGGCCTTGGCGAACATCACCGCCCTGATTTCATTTCATCTTCTCCCGTCACCATTTTGGCCGCTGCCGCTGCAAAGACAAAGAACATTCGTCTTAGTACCGCTGTTACTGTACTCAGCTCGGATGACCCCGTGCGCGTCTTTCAGGATTTCGCCACGCTCGATCTGTTATCCAAAGGACGAGCTGAGATCATGGCAGGGCGCGGTTCCTTCATCGAGTCATTTCCTCTGTTCGGCTATGACCTGAACGATTACAACGAATTATTTTCCGAAAAGCTGGAATTACTTTTAAAGCTGCGTGAAACAGAGATCATCACCTGGGCGGGCAAGCATCGTCCCGCGTTGTTCGAGCAGGGAATTTATCCACGCCCGTTTCAGGAAAAAATGCCTATCTGGATAGCAGTGGGCGGCACGCCTGAATCTGTAGTCCGTGCCGGAACATTGGGACTGCCAATGGCGCTTGCCATCATCGGCGGCATGCCCGAACGTTTCGCGCCTCTTACTGACCTGTATCGTGCTTCTGCTTCGGAGGCAGGTCACAACCCGACAGATGTTCAGCTTAGCATCAATTCACACGGATTCATTGGCGACGACTCCAAACAAGCCGCGGATGATTACTTCCCATCCTTTCAGCAGATGATGAACAAAATTGGAAAAGAGCGCGGTTGGTCTGGCGTTACCCGTCAACAATTTGAAGGTTCCCGCAGCTTGCGCGGCTCGGACTTTGTTGGCAACCCTGATGAAGTTATTGAAAAGATTCTCTTTCAGCATAAGATATTCGGTCACGGACGTTTTCTTATCCAACTCGGCATTGGCACCATTCCTCACGCAAAGATGATGCGTGCCATCGAATTGCTCGGTACCAAGGTCGCGCCTGTGGTCAGAAAAGAAATTTCTGGGTAGCGAGTAACTGGTATTTTCTTGAAGAAATAATATTATTGAATATATAGGAGCAGCAAAATGGCCTACCATTTTGCTGCTCCTATATTAAATTAGCAGCTTTTCCTCACGATACCATTCAAGGAAGGCATCCACAACTTTGGGGTCAAAATCAGTTCCGGACTTGGATTTTATATATTCAATAGCGTCTTCTTTTTTCCAGGCATCATGATAAGGGCGCTTGGATATAAGCGCGTCCCATACATCTATCACTGCAAAGATTCTCGCAGATAAAGGTATTTGCTCTTCATGCAGGCCAAAAGGATATCCAGTGCCGTCCCATCTTTCATGATGGTAAAGTGGAATATCCAGTGATGGTCTGAGATACTCAATGGAGGATAGCATGTCGAAGGCTTTTTGAGGGTGCATCCGTATAATCTTCATTTCTTCGACGGTAAGCGCTCCAGGTTTGAACAGGATGTGATCTGGAACTCCAATCTTTCCCATATCATGTAGTAATGCTCCACGTCGGATATTTATCAACTCGCCATCATCGGTCACTCCAAAGCTTTTAGCAAATGACAAAGTAATTTCTGTAACCCGTTTGGTGTGATAATCTGTTTCCTGGTCACGTAAATCCAGTGCTCGCGACCAGCCTTCAATGGTCGCGTCATACGCTTTTGATAGCTCCTTTGCAAGCGAGACCGCTTTTCTTAATTGTTCGTCCAAACTTCTGATTAATGTGGAAATGGAAATTGCAAGAAGGATGCCCATTAAAATCATCGCAAGGCCTGAAATAAACCATGGCGAAGGTTCGCTTGCGGAATATGTCCAGTTTGGTTTGATATAGCCATGTATTGAAATGAAACCCATCACTACAATAGTGATGGCTGTACACATAAGTGCTGCAATGCCTCCCCTCATTCCGGCAAGAAGAGTGAAGAGTGCAATAAAAGTAAGGAAAAACAGAGCTGCGCCTGCTCTCATTCCGCCCAGAAATAAATTTACAATACCGAGTATATAAAGAAAGAATAAGAAACTGAAAGCACGTATAAAATAAAGTGAAAATAATTTGACATAATTAATGATTGCCAGCCAAATAAATATGGTTGTGTAAATGATCGGATACCAAAGAGATAAATGCCTTGAAATGACAGGTATCAGAGCGATGATATAAAGCCCTGCGCCGATGAATATTGTTCTTGAAAGGAGCGATTTTAATAAATGCTCGCGAAGTTGCTTTAAATTGACGATTTTTTCAACTTCGCCAGGTGCTGTGAAAAAATGCTTGATTGTTTTCATCGCCAGCTTTGTCCTCGATGTGTATTCCCGTCCATTTCAAATTTTCGAGACATAATAAGTACGTCAGAGTAGTTGTATGTTTCGCTTATTTTTTGATTGGTTAATTAAGTGCGGAAACAGGAGTTTTACTTGTAGCGCTTTGTTCTGTCTGTTTTGATGATGATTGCATATCTTGTTGAGTGCTCAGAAAAGGAAGGTTATTTCTTTCCCTTTTTACATGCGATCGAACGGATTTGAACTCCACCTAATTCCGTAAAGATGCCTGTTTATTGCTCATGCATCCTGCATTATACCGCCGTTGTTAAGAAATAATCCATTTCAGCCCGCAAATGTGAGATTTCTTTTCGTTATAAAAAAGAGCGGCTCTGAAAGTAATATTTTCAGGGCCGCTCTTTTTTTTTTTATTTCAAACGGGGGATCAAAACTGGCGTATTCTTTTTATAGGCTTCGTAATCATCCTGCCCGCCCCATTTTTTATCGGCCTTATTTTCAAGCAAAGGGACTCCGCTGACCCGGGTGAGAAGCAGTGTGACGAAAACAGGGGAGATCATGGCAACCCACTGCCACCCTTGCAGAACGGGCAAAGCGATCAATGCGATGCCGAGCCACAGAACGATCTCGCCGAAATAGTTTGGATGCCTGGAGCGTGACCATAGACCCGTTTGGATAAACTTCCCTTTGTTGGACGGGTCTGCGCTAAAGCGGCTTTTTTGATTATCGGCCGCAACTTCAATTCCAAATCCTAAAAGCCAGACGAGTAATCCGAGGATGGCCCAAAAATCCAGCTCTTTACGGTTTGCAGTGGTGATCGCAACCAGCGCGGTAGACGCAGTGAATGTTACCCACAGGCCCTGAATTGTCCAAACGTTAAGGAAGCGAAAGAAAGAAGGTTTTATCTCATCAAAGCGGTCGTCCTTGCCTGCTTTCTTGATGCGGGTAAACAGAAAACTGCCCAAGCGGACCGCCCAGACAACAACGAGTATCATAAGGATGATCGATCTGGCGTCTCTGTCTTTGCTGAAAAAAGTCGCAAACAAGGTGACCGAAATATAAGTGAGGCTGCCTGTCAGGTCGAAAAACTTTTCGGTTTGCATCAAATAAGCAGGGATAAACACGATCCACTGGACGAGAAAAGCCAGCCCTACCGATAAGGCAAAAAGCGGCATGCCCGCCAAATTAGCACCACCCTGACTCCCTGCCAGGGCTACAAGATAGCCGATCAAGATCAAAATCGGGAAAACAATTAATGAGTTACGGTCTGTTTTTTTCATGAAGTTTTATCCTTTCTAAAGTAAACCCCGCAAGCTCTGCGGGGTGACGTTCACTTATTTATATTATCCCTTAACGTAGGATAACTTTTCACTAATATAATTTTCTTCTACCTTGAATATATCCACCCCACGGACATGCCCCTTGGTGCCGTCCTGACCCGTCCATTCGTACCTCCAGCGCATCACACACCGCGTACCCATGCCAACGATCTCTTCGATATCGATTTGAGCATTGGGTGATTCATGGAAGAAGTCCGTCCAAAACTGCGTGACAGCTGCCTTGCCTCTGTAAACCGTGCCATCTGGGGCCGGGGTAGTATTCTCGAAAATGCAATCCTCACTCATAAGCCGCATCATTCCTTCCACGTCATGGCGGTTAAATGCCTCGTTGAATTCAAGCACAAGGCGAGCGGCTCCTTCTATTTTTGACATGCGGATCGGACTCATATTGAGATACCTCTTGCTTGCTGTCAATATTACTACCCTTCAAATGTCCCTACGATCCTCAAAATATCAAATCCCTCTGCAAAGGGACGTTCCGCCAGTGCCCCGTGCCGTACCATGATCGAGCGTGTCAACTCGCTGTTGAAATAATACCGATCGCGATATGTTTCGTACTCGCCCAAAGCTTCAATCTTCTTGTTGACATCTTCTTCGCCGACTTCTACAAGAAAATGCGGGAAGAATCCGTAGGATGATCGGACAACATCAAAACCTAGAACGGTGATTCCACGAAAAGCGCGCAGAGCCTCGTCTGTCATAGTGTTGTGGTCCTGATGCACATCCTGTTTTGTGTGGGTGAAGATCAGGTCGGGCTTGAAATCTTTTCTCAGCTTCAAAAAATATTCAAGGATTTCCTGTCGCGCATTTGGAAATACGCGGGTTGTGAAGGGTCCAAACATAACGTTTTGTTCCGTCATCCCAAGGACGTTCATAGACCTGAGGTGTTCCCCTTTCACGTTTTGCAGGTCTGGGTTTTTCTGATTGTCTGAAAGAGTGACGCACAAAATCTCAGTCTTTTGGGCGATCTGGTGCAACAAAGCTCCGCAGCCCAGCTCAATGTCGTCAGGGTGCGCACCAAGAAATAGGACTCGTTTACCGAAAAAGTTCATAGGATTGGAAAGTGGGGGATAGACAATGGATTTATCTTCCATTGTCTATCGTCAGTTTTATTTTGTCGCCAGAATTCCGCCGACAACTTTGGTCATCACCAATTTGCCGTCACGGTCGAACCACTTCTTTGCTACGGCTTCGATCTTGCCGATCAAGGCTTCATATTCATCCTTGCCATTGAACATGGATGTCCAAAGTCTGCGGTCTTCGCCTAAAGAGGCGCGGACGTAGTCAATGAATGGTGCAACCTCGGGGAAGGTGAGGTGATTCTCGAACTTGTGCAATTCAGTTTTGGCGAAGATCTTGTCAATGGTGTTGAAGATATCACCTTTGAAGCGGGAGGAACCTGGCATGGGCGGGATGGCCGCGCCAGTGGCTTCCTTGATGATGTCGTAGAACATCTGCTTGTTCTCGGGCAATGGGCCAGAGACGAAAAGCCGTCCGCCGGAATTAAGCACGCGGTGTGCCTCACCAAATGTAAAGTCCAGATCGGAAGCGTAGTAGATGGCGAAGGCGCTGGTACACAGGTCAAAGGTGTTGTCTGCGAATTTGAATGGCTGGTTGAAATCTAAAAATTGGAAATCTATTTTGGCACCAACTTCCTTGTTCTTTGCGCGGGCTTTGTCGAGAAGTTCCTCGGAGAAATCGCCGCCAGTGATCTGTGCGCTGCCTTTGGTGTATTCATTAAAAAGAAAACTTAATTTTCCAGCACCGCAGCCAACATCCAGGATCTTCATGCCAGCTTGCGGCTTAAGCAGGTCGTTTGTCCAAACATCAATGTTGGCAGAGCCATATTTTTCGTGAATGTCGATTCGCATCAACAGGTCTTTGCTGGGTTCCTGATAATCAATTTTCATTTTTTTCTCTCCTAATATGTAGCAACAACTAAACCCTGTGGGTCAGTCGTCACTACTAAAATGTCTTATGATTATACCAAAATCAAATCAAAATTCACCGACTGAATTTTGAGGGAGTGACTAAAAGAATGGGCTAAAATATAGAAATGAAAAGATGTCCACATTGCCAATCAAATACCCGACAAAATAAAGCGGGAAAAACACAAGCAGGCTCACAAAGATATCGCTGTATG
>Ga0172367_10002278_pt1 | contig 26525 bp, 21 predicted proteins | sample Lak10m_FD_114542 | JGI IMG/M metagenome (GOLD analysis project Ga0172367, IMG submission 114542) | Freshwater microbial communities from Kabuno Bay, South-Kivu, Congo - kab_022012_10m | ecosystem: Environmental > Aquatic > Freshwater > Lake | place: Democratic Republic of the Congo: South-Kivu...
AACATCGCGATTACTTATAAGAACTTCGATTTTTCGGCCAACTGGATGGGTCAGATGGGAAATAAAATCCTGAACCGCAAGCGTGGTGAACTGATCTGGACGGCCGATGGTAACCTCGACGCCGATTTGGCCATCAACCGCTGGCATGGCGAAGGTACTTCGAACAAATATCCGTCATCAGCCGGATTACGCAAAGGCTGGAACCAGAAAATGAGCGACTATTTTGTGGAAGACGGTGCATTTTTCCGGATTCAAAATATTCAACTCGCTTATAACCTGAAAGGCAAAGAACTCTCCGGAGTGAAAATTCCTGATACAAGGATTTCATTGACAGCCGAACGCCCGTTGACCGTTTTCAAATACAACGGCTTCAATCCTGAGGTGGCAAACGGAATTGATACGCAGACTTATCCAATTCCTGCTGTTTATACCATCGGGTTAAATGTCAAATTCTAATTCTTAAAACGATTACACTATGAAACGAATAAATAAATTACTCACGCTTACCTTACTTGTTTCGCTGATTGCGACAACAGCGTGTCAGGACCTTTTGGATGAGCCGGCTGAAAACAAAGCATTTACCGGTGCTACCGATTATACCCTTTCAGGCAATATTATTCAGCCATTGATTGGCATGTATGCCGATTTCTATAGCCGGGGCTGGGAAGACTTTCCGTTGATTGCCGTACGCGGCGACGATGTGAATGCCGGTGGATTAGGCGACCAGCAGAATTATGCCGAAACCGATAAATACAACTACGACAAGGATTACTGGATGTATAACTCGGTTTGGCAGAACCACTACATGGACATTTTCACTGCTCATTCGGCGATGGAACAAATTGAAAAATACAAAGAAGCCGGTGCCGACGCAGCCAAGGCAACCCAATACATTGCCGAAGCTAAAGTGATGCGCGCTTATTTGTTGTTCAACCTGTCGAGGGTTTGGGGAAGCGTTTATATCCCGACCAGTTCCGATCCATCGGAATTACTGGTGGCCACACCTGCAACCAAAGACGAAGTGATGAAACACATTTCGGCGCAAATGGACGAAGCGATTCCGCTGTTGCCCAACATGCACCCGAACGAACGCACCGACATTAAAGGTGGAATGACCAAATATACAGCTCTGGCCATTAAAGCTTTGGCAAACCTCGAACAGAAAAACTATCAGGCTGTTGCCGACGCCACTTCGCAAATCATCAGTTCCAATGAATTTGCATTGGAAACAAGTTTCTACGATCTGTTCAAAATAAAGGGCAAACTGAATACTGAAAACCTGCTCGAATTGCAGTACTCCGATTTTGGCAAAGGTTCGGGCGATAACTACAGCTACCTGTTTGCATTTTTTGGACCTCAAGGTTGGACCCCAAAAGTTACAGGTGCCGGCGATGGATGGGGATTCTACGAACCAAGCATGAAGTTTATCAAGTTTATGCTTGACCGTGGAGAAACTGAACGTCTGGAAACCAGCGTGCTGTTTACCAACCGCGGTATTGCTGAAATTAAAAAGGATGCCAAATACGCCACCTTGCCAAGCTGGATTACCAATACAACCCGCTCGGGCGACCGCATTAACGATTACGCCCGCGCCATGTTTGCCAGTGGAAAACATTATTTGCCATCGGCCCAGTTAACGCCCGGCAGAACCGATTATGGCACCAACAAAAATTTCCCGATTATTCGTTATGCCGAAATTTTGCTGATGCATGCCGAAGCATTGACACAGGGAGCTTCCAGCTCGTCGATGACAGCATTGGCTGCCGTAAACGCTGTTCGCTCACGCGCCAAATTGGCTCCGCTAACCTCGGTTTCGAATGCACAGGTGGTGGATGAAAAATTTGCCGAACTGGCAATGGAATGGGGAACCCGCTTTTACGATATGGTTCGGTTGGGAAAATCCAGCGAACTAAGCTACGACGGAAGATCTTTCACCGAATCGAAAATCTTCCTGCCTTATCCGCAGACTCAGGTTGACTTATTACCTGGATTGAAAGCAAAAACGAATTAACTGATCATTTAAAACTCTGATACTATGAAAATATTAAAATATATCTCGGTTGCTTTTATGGCCCTGATTTTTGCCACTTCGTGCAACCAGGGGATCGATCCGATTACAGCAATTGATCCGGGGCCTGATGCTACTGCACCGGTCATCACGATCAAATATCCGACAGAAGGAACTAAAATTCAGGTTCCTACATTGATTGCTTCCATTAATATTCAGTTTGAAGCAACCGACGATATCGAACTCAAATCGGTTGCCATTCTGATTGATAATGTTGAAATTACCAGTTTTACTACATTCAAGGACTATCGTCGATTGGTAGAGGAATATCTCTATAACAATGTAACCAACGGGGCACATAAACTGACAATTAAAGCCACTGATCTGAACGGGAAAGTGACCAATACTACCGTTAATTTCGAAAAGAAACCGCCATACACTCCGCTTTATGCCGGCGAAACGTTCTATATGCCGTTTGATGGCGATTTTGTGGAGAAAATCAGTTTCAAAGAAGCAACAAAGGTTGGCTCACCGGTTTTTGCAGGTGAAGCTTTGAAGGGCACAAATGCTTTTATGGGCGCAACCGATTCGTACCTCACTTTCCCATTGGCCGGACTGACAGGTGAAGAATTTACTGCTGGATTCTGGTACAAAGCCAATGCAACTCCCGATCGAGCCGGTATTATATCGATCAGTCCCGGCGGAGAAGATCGCACTAAAGGCCTGCGTTTCTTCCGCGAAGGCAGTGCAACCTCGCAACGCTTCAAACTGAACGTAGGAACCGGTGCCGGAGAAACCTGGAACGACGGCGATGTTATTGCATTGCCAAACAGCAACTGGGTCCATTTGGCGTTCACTGTTTCGAAAACAGCCTGTGTTATCTATATCAACGGTGCAGTGGCCCGCTCGGTACCGAATACCGGTATCAACTGGACAGGTTGCAGCACGATTTCAATCGCTTCCGGAGAACCCGGGTTTGCTTACTGGAACCATAAATCAGATTTAAGCAAATTCGACGAAATGCGTTTCTTCAACAAAGCGTTGACCGGCGATGAAATTCAGACCATCATGCAGAACGACAAGCCATACACCGCGAAATATGCAGGCGAAATTTTCTACATGCCGTTTGAAGGAAACTACAAGGAGCTGATCAGCAAATCAGATGCGACAAAAGTAGGCTCCCCGGCTTTTGCCGACGGAAAGCTGGGTAAAGCGTATGCCGGCGCCGCTGATTCTTACCTCACATTCCCAACAACCAACCTGAAAAACAGCACGTTCAGTGCAGTATTCTGGATGAAGATCAACGCAACTCCCGACCGTGCCGGTATTTTGGTGATGGGTCCGCCCGATGCTGCAGCACCGACAGCGATGAACAACCGAACTTCAGGATTCCGGTTCTTCCGTGAAAACGCCGGGGGAAAACAGCGCTTTAAACTGAATGCCGGAAACGGAACTGCAGATTCGTGGTTCGACGGAGGAGCTGCTGCCGATGTCGATCCGACAACCGGAACATGGAACCACTTTGCCTACACCATTTCAGGAACTGAGTGCGTAGTTTATATCAACGGCGAAATTGCCAAACAGGGCACCTTTGGTGGAATCGACTGGACCGGTTGCGATATTCTTTCCATCATGTCGGGGGCACCTCGCTTTACTGGTTGGAATCACTTATCAGATTTAAGCCTGATGGACGAGTTGCGCATCTTCAACAAAGCGCTGACTCAGGCCGAAGTAAAAACAATAATGAACGCGGAAAAATAGGTTAGTTCAAAGAGAAAAGGGTATTTCCGTGCACACAAAGGCTGCTCGCTGAAACAGTCGGGCAGCCTTTTCATTTAAACCTGAATTATGAGTTTTCGAAAGGTATTGATACTATTCCTGGCACTGGCAACCGGAATTTCATGTTCAAAGAAAGATCCTGAACCTGAAAATCCGGGAACAATCGAGTTGCTCTCGGTAAACGTGGGCATCAAAATGCTCTCCTTGACCGAAGAGAACAAGGATTTGCCAACCGATCAAATTGTGATGATCCGGTTCAAGTCTGAACTGGATACGACATCGGTGCGGCAAAGCATCCGGCTGCTCGACAAAAACTCAACGCCGGTGTCCTACAAAGTTTCGTACCTCGACAACAATGCAACGGTCTCGCTGGCAACCTCGCAGCCGCTGGCAGTCAATTCGGTGTATTCAATCAATATTTCCAACGCTCTGAAAGGTAAAAAGAAGGAAACGTTCGCCGGAATGTCGGTTTCGTTTAAAACATATCTTCCGTCGCTGACCATCCAATCGCTGACGATCGATTCAAAACCGTACTATCCAACCGTTCGGTTGACCGATATTTCGGTGGAGCCTGAAATTAAACTCGCTTTTTCAGACGCCGTTTCGCTGGCCGAGGTTTCATCAAAAGTGAACCTGAAGCAAGGAACAGCGAGCCAAAAACTCACCTTCACTTCTTCAGCCGATCGAAAATTGTGGACCGCAAAACCGGAATCGAAGCTGAAAAGCTTAATCAAATTCCAACTGGAGATTGCCAGTTCGCTGGTTTCCGAAAACGGTTATCCGTATGCTGGTTTTTCAGGAAATTTCTATACACAACCCAGTCCAACTCCGCTATTTCCGGTGATTTCCGACGACGAACTGCTCACTCTGGTTCAGCGCCAAACGTTCCGTTATTTCTGGGACTTTGGGCACCCTACCAGCGGTTTGGCCCGCGAGCGAAACGCTTCCGGAGATATTGTGACTTCCGGAGGTTCGGGATTTGGCCTGATGGCGATGGTGGTGGCCATGGAGCGTGGTTTTATTACCCGCACCGAAGGTGTGGAAAGGCTGAAAAAGATCGTCGATTTTTTGGAGAAAGCCGACCGTTTCCATGGCGTTTGGCCGCACTGGATGAACGGTGTTACCGGAAAGGTTCAGCCATTCAGCACCAAAGACAATGGCGGCGACCTGGTGGAAACATCCTTTCTGGTGGCTGGTTTGCTCACGGTGAGACAGTACCTGAACCCGGCTGTTTCGACTGAAAAGTACGTGATCGATAAAATCAACGAATTGCAGAAGGCTGTGGAATGGAACTGGTACACCAAAAGCGGAAGCAAGGTTTTATACTGGCACTGGTCGCCCAATTACAACTGGGAAATGAATCACCAGATCAAAGGTTACAACGAAGCGCTGATTACCTACATCATGGCGGCTTCGTCGCCTACCTACCCGATTTCGGCTGATGTGTATCATGAAGGCTGGGCCAGCAACGGAGCCATCAAAAATGGCAAATCGTTCTACGGAATTAAGCTTCCACTCGGATACGACTATGGCGGCCCGTTATTTTTTGCCCACTATTCATTTTTAGGCATCAACCCCAATGGGCTCTCCGACAAGTATGGCGATTACCGGGAACAAAATGTCAATCATTCGCTGATCAACCGGGCACATTGCATCAACAACCTGAACAATTTTGTGGGTTACAGCGCCAGTTGCTGGGGATTGACAGCCAGCGACAACAACAACGGTTATTCGGCACACTCGCCAACTAACGATTTGGGCATCATTTCGCCAACAGCAGCTATCTCCTCGATTCCTTTTACACCAGATGAATCGATGGATGCCATCCGGTTTTTCTATTACAAACTCGGCGACCGGCTGTGGGGCGATTATGGTTTTTACGATGCCATTAACCTGACCGAAGGCTGGACAGCAACCTCAACATTGGCGATCGATCAGGGCCCCATTGTCGTGATGATTGAAAATTACCGGACAGGCCTGCTATGGAAATTACTGATGTCGGCGCCTGAGGTTCAGGCTGGTTTGACCAAGCTCGGATTTACCTACAAAACAAATTAAGAAACATGAACAAGAAAATACAAATACTCGCCATTGTTACACTTTTCGCCGGATGGATGATTTCGTGCAACAATCCTGCAAAAACCAACAAGGCTTCCGATTCAACTACCATTTCTGACGACTCGCTGCTGACCAAAATTCAGTACCAGACTTTCCGGTATTTCTGGGACGGCGCCGAACCCACTTCGGGAATGGCCCGCGAACGGATCCACCTGGACGGAATTTACCCGCAAAATGACCAGAATGTAATTACGTTGGGTGGTTCAGGTTTTGGAGTAATGGCTATTTTGGTTGGAATCGAACGTGGTTTTATTACACGCGAAGAAGGCCTCGCACGTTTCCAGAAAATAGTGAGTTATCTGGCCAAAGCCGATCGCTTTCACGGAGCCTGGCCGCACTGGTTAAATGGTCCGACTGGTAAAGTACAACCATTTGGTAAAAAAGACGATGGCGGCGACTTGGTGGAAACAGCTTTTATGATTCAGGGACTTTTAACAGTTGCCGAATATTTCAAAAACGGCAATGAAGCCGAAAAGCAGCTGGCTGCCGACATTGATCAACTTTGGCGCGAAGTGGAATGGAACTGGTACACACAGGGAAAAGATGTACTATACTGGCACTGGTCGCCTGAGTACGGCTGGGAAATGAATTTTCCGGTTGGCGGGTACAACGAGTGTCTGATCATGTATGTTCTGGCAGCTGCATCACCCACTTACCCGGTTAAACCCGAAGTTTACCACAAAGGTTGGGCACTGAACGGCGCCATTGCCAACGACACGGTTTACTACGGACTGAATACCATCCTGAACTTTTACGAGCACAGCGACGATCCGACCGGGCCGCTTTTCTGGGCGCATTATTCGTACCTCGGTCTGAACCCGAAAGGCCTGACCGACCAATATGCCGATTATTGGAAACTGAACCAGAATCAGGCGTTGATTCATTACAAATACGCACTCGACAATCCCGGGAAATTTGAAGGCTACGGTGAAAAACAATGGGGAATGACTTCCAGCTATTCGATGAATGGCTATGCCGGGCATCATCCGGGCGGAGAAGATTTGGGCGTAATTTCACCAACAGCCGCTTTATCATCATTTCCATACACGCCAGCCGAATCGATGCAATTTGCCAAATACCTTTATTTCGAAGCCGATTCGCTGATTGGAGAATACGGCCCTTATGATGCTTACAGTCATTCCAGCAAATGGGTTCTTCCACATTACCTGGCCATTGATCAGGGCCCCATTCCGGTAATGATTGAAAACCACCGAACTGGTTTGCTTTGGAACCTTTTCATGAAAAATGAAGATGTAAAAGGCGGGCTGAAAAAATTGGGGTTCAGTTTTCCGGAGAAATAAAAAGAAGTTTTCAGTCGCAGTCACAGTATTCAGTATCAAACACGAATTTGACTTGAATATGCATGATCGAAAGACTGTTTAAATTCCATTTTCAGGTTCCGTTAGGAACAAAAGGTCGGTAGAATTAATGAAAATATGTACCTCTATTTTCCCGTACGGGACAATACAATGCTTGTTGTTCAACATTTCTACCGATAGATTTTCCCTACGGGAAATTTTTAATTAGTTCCTGAATATTTAAAATTTTTGAAGCATGAAAACAGCAACACATGTTTTGGCTATACTGGTATTTTGCGTGTCAGTCCTGATGTCGTGCAACCAACAGTCAAAATCAGGCGGTGACCAGAAAATGAACGCCTTTATCGACGACCTGATGGGAAAAATGACCCTCGAAGAAAAACTAGGCCAACTGAATCTCCCTGCTTCCGGAGATATTATTACCGGTGCCGGAAGTAATAACAACATCGTTGACAAAATCAAGGAAGGCAAAGTTGGCGGGCTGTTCAACATCAAATCGGCCGAAAAAATCAGGGCGGTGCAGCAAATTGCGGTGGAACAAAGCCGCCTGAAAATTCCGTTGCTGTTTGGAATGGACGTCATTCACGGCTACCAGACTTTGTTCCCGATCCCACTCGGAATGTCATGCAGCTGGGACATGGAACTTATGGAAAAAAGCGCCCGGCTGGCGGCACAGGAAGCCAGCGCCGATGGCATCTGCTGGACGTTTTCACCAATGGTCGATATCTCGCGCGATCCGCGCTGGGGCCGCGTTTCCGAAGGTTCTGGCGAAGACACCTATCTCGGTTCCGAAATTGCCAAAGCGATGGTGAAAGGCTACCAGGGCGACGACCTAAGTAGAAACAACACGATTTTGGCTTGCGTGAAACATTTCGCGTTGTATGGAGCCGCCGAAGCTGGTCGCGATTACAACACCACCGACATGAGCCGCATCCGCATGTACAACGAATATTTGCCTCCTTACCAGTCGGCTGTTGACGCCGGAGTGGGAACCGTCATGGCTTCGTTCAACGAAATCGACGGCATTCCAGCGACGGGGAACAAATGGTTACTCACCGATTTGCTCCGGAAAGAATGGGGATTCAACGGATTTGTGGTGACCGACTATACCGGAATTCTGGAAATGACCGATCACGGAATGGGCGACCTGAAACAGGTTTCGGATTTGGCCCTGAATGCCGGTGTTGACATGGACATGGTGAGCGACGGCTTGTTGACCACACTGGAAGCCTCGCTGAAGGAAGGCAAAATCACGCAACAGCAGATCGATCAGGCTTGCCGGCGTATTCTGGAAGCCAAATACAAACTCGGACTGTTCGACGATCCCTACCGCTACTGCGATGTGAACCGTTCAAAAACCGAAGTTTTCACTCCCGAAAACCGGCAGGTGGCCCGCGAAATTGCGGCACAAACTTTTGTCCTCCTGAAAAATGACAACCAAACATTGCCACTTCAGAATACAAAAACTATTGCTTTGGTTGGACCGTTAGCCGACAATCGCGAAAACATGCCCGGAACCTGGAGCGTTGCCGGCGATTTTTCAAAATCGGTATCTCTGCTCGACGGACTTAAAAACGCGCTTGGCAACGAAGCAAAAATTGTGTATGCCAAAGGAACCAATGTGGTGAGCGATCCCGCTTTGGATGCCCGAATCAGCATTTTTGGGAAACCTACCAAATGGGACAACCGTTCGCAAAAAGAAATGATTGCCGAAGCCGTTGCCGCTGCCCGTAAGGCCGATGTGGTAGTTGCCGCTGTTGGCGAAGCAGCCGAAATGAGCGGCGAAGCTTCAAGCCGATCGGATATCAGCCTTCCGGAGAACCAGAAAGAATTGCTCGAAGCATTGCTGGCAACCGGCAAACCGGTGGTGATGGTTCTGTTTACCGGCCGTCCGTTGGCTATTTCGTGGGAAAATGCCAATGTTCCGGCCATCCTGAATGTTTGGTTTGCAGGCTCCGAAGCAGGCGATGCCATTGCCGATGTACTGTTCGGGAAAGTCAACCCTTCAGGGAAATTGACTATGACTTTCCCTCAAAACGTAGGACAGGTGCCGATTTTCTACAACCATAAAAATACCGGACGCCCGCTGGCTGAAGGAAAATGGTTTTCGAAATTCCGTTCGAATTACCTCGATGTTTCCAATGATCCGCTTTACCCGTTTGGCTATGGTTTGAGTTACACATCGTTCGATTACAAAAACCTGAAATTGTCGTCGAACGAACTGAATTCGAACGGCGAACTGAAAGTTTCGGTGGAGGTAACCAACTCCGGAAATTACGATGGCGCCGAAGTGGTTCAGTTGTATTTGCGCGATTTGGTGGGCAGTGTTACCCGCCCGGTTAAAGAATTGAAGAGCTTTCAGAAAGTCTTCCTGAAAAAGGGCGAAACCCGCACGGTTGAATTCACTTTGACTGAAAAAGACCTGCGTTTCTACAACAGCGACCTGAAATTGGTGAGCGAACCTGGCGATTTCAAGGTGTTTGTCGGAACCAGTTCGGCCAGTACACTGGAGGCCGGTTTTGTATTGAAATAGCATGTTTTGACTTAAATATCAGGTTTTTGTAATATATTTTGTTAGTAAAGATAGATATATTATATTTGTAGCGATAAATATATTTTATTACTAAAGATAGATATATGATACTCAAACAAGCAATTTCGGATGTTGTTGCATATCAAGCTGGTATGTTAAAAAGTGCTTCTTCAGAAATTCAACGTAATGATTTAGAAAAGATAAAATTGTATGACTCTTTCGTTTTGGTGATAAGTGGGGTTCGTCGTTGTGGAAAAAGTACCTTGCTTAAGCAAATCATGAAAAAGAGATTCAATCAGGTTCTATTTCTGAATTTTGAAGACCCACGATTATCTGGATTCGAACTCAGTGACTTCTCAAAAATTGACGAACTTACCAGTGAACAGAAACCTGAACTTATGGCATTCGATGAAATTCAGAATGTTCCGGATTGGGAAAAATATATTCGTACGAAACAGGATGAAGGGCAACAGGTCATTGTAACAGGGTCGAATGCCTCATTGCTAAGCAAGGAATTTGGGACCAGATTAACCGGACGATATCTTTCATTAGAGCTTTTCCCTTTTTCATATCCAGAATATTTACAATTTTCAGGATTAAAGGCCAATGGCCAATCACTTTCGAATTATCTTAATCAAGGCGGATTTCCTGAATACTTAAAAACACAAGACGAAGAGGTGCTGTATCGTTTGATGGACGATATTATCTATCGCGATATTGCGGTGAGATATGGCATGCGGCAGCATCAAACCTTGCGTCAGTTGGCAATCTATTTAATAAGTAACAGTGGAAAATATTACTCTTTAAACAATCTGAAGAATTTGTTTGAAATTGGGTCAATAGCATCGGTCTCTGACTATGTGGCCTGGTTGGAAGATAGTTATCTCCTTTTTAGTATGCCCAAGTTTAGCTTTTCTCTGAAGAAACAAATTTACAATCCCAAGAAGGTTTATTGCGTTGATACCGGCCTCGCCGGTGTAAATTCGATTTCCATGTCGAAAGATGTTGGCCGGAAGCTGGAAAACCTGATCTTCCTGTATTTGCGTAAAACCCGTAAAACTGTTTTCTATTATTCCGAAAAAAATGAGTGCGATTTTATTGTTGTCGAAAAAGGACAGCCCACCGAGGCCATTCAGGTATGCTGGCAGCTAACAACCGACAATCTCAGTCGCGAATTAAAAGGCTTGGAAGAGGCAATGAATGAACTTAAGCTTGACAATGGATTAATTATAACCCATGATCAGGAAGATTCGTTTGAAGTGAACGGGAAAGTTGTCAAAGCCATTCCCGCCTGGAAATATCTGACTGTTTAAAATTCAAAATCTAGCCAATGAACCGACTGTACCTGCTTCTATTCCTTCTTTTGTTTCTGTTTGCTTATTCATTTGGTAAGACACCTGAAAATAAGGGAAACCCGGAACTCGTCTCCAAAATCAAATCAACTTCAGGATTGGTGGCCTTTTGGGATTTTAGCGAGAAAGCCGGAAAACCCCGGAAAGCTATCGGGAAAGGGAAATTTCCGTTGGCAGAAAACAAGGGAACGATTCCGCGCGCAGAAGAAGGACCTTTGTCGGGTTATTCAGCCGTCTTTCGCGACAGCGCCTATTTGAGCCTCCCAAACAGCAAAACCGGAGCGCTCAACATTCACGGCAAAAATCGGGGTGTAACCGTAATGGCATGGGTGAAATGGGAAGGCAAAACCGGCTTTGTGGGCGGCATGTGGAACGAATACGCTTCAGGAGGCAAACGGCAATACGGCTTGTTTGTGAGCTTGCCCTATTACAATGGCGGCGATCAGGTGTGCGGGCATATTTCCTGGACCGGAAAGCCAACTCCACCGTTCCCGTATTCCATCGACTACTCAGCAAGCAAGCAAATCGTACAAAAAGGGCAGTGGCAATTCGTTGCCTTCACCTACGACGGACAATACATTCGGTCGTTCCTGAATGGCGAATTTGAAGCCCGCGAACCGGAGCTGATTGATCACACCAAAGGCTTTCCGGGTTATCCGGAAGGAATCACACACTCAAAAAATCCGTATTTTTTTCCCGAAGGAAAGGGTAACAACGGATCGGATTTTACAGTTGGCGCAGTTCTGCTGGCTCGGGGAATGGGCAACTATTTCCGTGGCCAGATTGGAGGACTGGCCGTTTTTGACAGGGCGTTAAGTCCGGACGAAATTGGGAGATTGAAATAGAAGCCCCATCCCCAACCCTTCCCCAAAAAGGGAAGGGAGTTGCGGCAGTGAAAAATCGGCTTGTCTGACTATAAATGAGATTATAGTCAGACTTTGCAGGATTTAAAGTCCCCCGTTTGGGGGATTTAGGGGGCTAAACAAAACTTTTAACATGAAAAAATTATTTCTTACGCTCATCATATTCCCTTTGCTCTGCACTTTTCAGGCAAAAGCACAGGAGCCCGAAGACAGCGTTATTGTTGTAAAAGGCCAGGTAAGCGATTATACCATCACCCTGAAAAAGAAGAAATTCAGAACAGGCCAGGTAACCGGAACTGATGGAAAACCGCTGGAAGGTGCGACTGTCATGTTTCAGTACAGTCCGGTGCACGACAACACCGATGCCAACGGTATGTACAAGATCATCGACGGCGGTTACGATTCGGTGATGGTGGTGTATTATCCCGGAATGGAAATGACTCATGTAAATGTGAAGCGATTGGGAAGTAAGGTTGATTTCAGATTGAATCCTCAAAAATCAACTTCAGTAAAAACCGAAAAAGCCAGGGCCACGGAATGGTTCGACCCGAAAAATGACCATCCGAAAACCTTTTGCAATCCGGTGAACATTAGTTACAACTTTGAGCCGTATAACAACAATGTGAAACCGAATGGTTCGTTTCGCTCATCGGCCGATCCCATGCTCGTGAACTACAAAGGCGAATATTTCCTGTTTTCGACCAACCAGGGCGGATTTCATTATTCGAAAGATTTAAGCCACTGGGAATTTGTGTATGCCAGTTTTCAGCGCACACCCACCGACGACGACCAATGTGCCCCGGCAGCCTTCGTCAACGGCGACACGCTTTTCTACACCGGATCGACCTATCGCGGATTGCCCGTTTGGTACAGCACCGACCCCAAGAGCGGCCGTTTCAAACGGAAAATTGAATCGGTTTCGCTACCGTTTTGGGATCCGGCATTTTTCCTCGACGACGACCAGTGGTTGTACATGTATTACGGATCGAGCAATGAATTTCCGCTGAAAGCCGTTGAATTGAACCGCAGCAATTTCTATCCGAAAAGTAAAATTACTGATGTGATGATGCTGCAACCCAACGAACATGGATGGGAACGATTTGGCATGAACAACGACGACAGCACCACATTGGCGCCTTTTACTGAAGGGGCTTTTGTGAATAAGTACAAGGGCAAATACTATTTTCAATATGGCGCTCCCGGAACCGAATTTAAGGTTTATGCCGATGGTGTTTATATAGCCGACAATCCCCTCGGGCCATTCATTTATCAGAAACACAACCCCATGTCGTACAAGCCTGGCGGATTTGTGCAGGGTGCCGGTCATGGCGGAACATTTGCTGATAACTTCGGGAATTAATGGCATGTGGCCACCTGCATGTTATCACTTAAATACAAATTCGAACGACGCGTTGGTATTTACCCGGCCGGTTTCGACGAGGATGGAACCATGTTTGCCACCACAGGCTACGGCGATTATCCGTGCCTGACTCCGACTAAAGCCACCGATCACCGAAGCGGCACCTTCGCCGGATGGATGCTGCTTTCGTACCAAAAACCTGTCACTGTTTCTTCTACGGACGACGATTTGGCAGCAAAAAATGCTTCGGATGAAAATATGCGCACGTATTGGGCTGCCCAAACCGGAAATCCGGGCGAATGGCTGCAAATGGATTTGGGCGGAGTGAAAGAAGTCCGCGCGTTGCAAATCAATTACTACGAGCACAAGGCTTTTCAGCACAACAAGGCAATGGATATTTACCACCAATACCGCATTTATCAGTCGGCAGACGGCCAAAAATGGACGCTGCTGGTAGACAAGAGCGACAACGACCGCGATGTTCCGCACGACTATGTGGAATTGAAAAAGCCGGTCAATACCCGTTTCCTGAAAATCGAAAACATTCACATGCCCGCCGGTTCGTTTGCCATCAGCGATTTCAGGGTATTTGGGTTGGCCAAAGGCGAAAAACCAGCACCAGTGAGCAATTTTAAAGTAAGCCGATCAGCAGCCGACCCACGGAATGCCATGATTAGCTGGAGCCCGGTAAAAGGAGCTTATGGCTACAACATTTGGTATGGCGCTTCACCCGGCAAATTGTACAACTGCATCACTGTAAATGGTGAAACCACCTACAATTTCCGTGGATTGGATAAAGGCACAACTTACTATTTTTCGATTGAAGCACTGGGTGAAAGCGGGATTTCGGAGAGGGGGAAAGAAGTGGAGGTGAGGTAGAATTTTGAAGTTTAACTATCAAATGCATGTTGTATTAATTCTGCTTCAAAAACCTTTTCTTTTTGAAGTTGCCCCAACATATTTAAATGTTCTTTTTGTATTCTTTGTCCAGTAATAATAAACTTTAAACACAAATCATCAAATTTCGAAAATGGGTAAAATCTATTAAAATTGAAATCAGAAGGACCTGTGATATAAGACTTTTTTATCATGCGAAATTCCTTTTCTTCTGCCCAATGTTGTGTTTTTGATAATAGATGATCAAATGTGTAATTAAATGATCCATCTTCATTTATTTCAACTTCAATGGGTTTTATCCCTTCGTAATTTACTGGGTCTTGGAATAACTTAGAACCAATACTTTTGTGTTTAATCAAAGATTGAATAAGGTGTTCTTTATCAAATACTAGACATAAACCTTTAGCTTCATCTGCATAATGAGACCAAAGCAAATTTGCAGAACTTATCTTAGTAGAGAAAGAGCAAATTCCAACGTAAGTATTTTGCATATAGGTAAAGTATTCTTCAAAAAGCATCTTTTGTATTGAGTGATTTGTAATTATCGAACTTACATCAACCAATAATTCCCTGAATTCTTCACGAAAAGAAAACCCTGAGTATTTAACTATGTCCAACGTTGTTTGTGAAAAATTGTCTGATTTTTTTATCTTCAAGTCGAATTTAGAATCTAATGGATCATTTAATTTTTCAGGAGTGCTAAAATAAAGGGTTTTATTAATGATGATCTGAAGTGCATTTACATCAAACTTACAATATTTGAAAAGGTATTTCCCGGATTCAAGTTCTCTGTCGATTTCTGTTTTCTCTTGTTTCATAATAGAATAGTTTAGCCTATCCCAAAGTTAGTAAATTGTCATAATATTTGAGCGCGATTCTTCGGTTTTAGGAACATGTGCGGCAAAGGATGGTCTTGGCTTTGAATGAAATAGTGTCTTTCCTTTGCCGTCTGCGTTAGCTGACGGACAATAAAATCAAATTCAAATCACCGCTCCCAGAGCGCGAAGCAGTAGAAAGGAGCATTTCAAAACTTATTTCATCCCCGGCGTAATAATCCGATAGTTTCCGCTAAGGTGCATCAGACTAAATAGATAAAGCAGGCCATCATAATACGGATCGAAATAACCATCGGAGTAGGGTTCGAGTTTGGCATTCCAAACACCATCTACAAATTGCCAGCTTTTGGCCTGAGTACCCATGATAGATGCTGCTGCCGAGGTGGCCACTAACCCCAGCGAATGGCGCAATTTTTTAAAGCCTCCTGCATCCAGTATTTCTTCCTGAACGGGCAACGATCCGTCAAGCATAAACTGATCTTCAAACGTGTTGATACCCCGGCAAAACAGAAAATTCTGGATTCTTTTGCCGTAATCCTGCTGCCATTTGGTGTCTTTGGCATACCACGAATAATCCATGGCAATGTTCATCGGCACCCGCCATGAGTCGTACCGGAAAGCCGGTTGCATTTTCCAGAAATTACGTGGTTTCCCGCTAAACTCGGCATAATCGGAATTGAGGGCCGTGGGACGGTTACAGGCGCGATGGAGATAAACACGGGCAGTGTCGGCACAGTCGCGGTAAAATTGCTCATGACCATCTTTGGCATACTCTGCCCAGATTTCAAAAAAAGCAGGAACATGATACGACGGATCTGTCCAGCCGTAACCGCCTTTATCGGGTACAAAAGTGATTTGTTTGTGTTCAATATTCAAAACATTGGTTACACCACCTGTGCCATCTTTTTTCCACATGGCATCCAGAATCCGGCGGGCTTCGGCATAATAATTAATGCCTGAATTGTTGCTCCAGCGGTTGGAGGCAAAAAGCAGGGCTGTCACGAAATACAATTCGCCGTCGGAGGCCGAACCAGCGGAGTTTTGCTTAAATGTTTTATTGTTGACGCTCCAGGCAAAATAGGCATCGCGTGGACCGCCCTAGTGCTGCATGTATTTTTTGGTCCAGCGCCAAAGTTTGTCAAACACCTCTTTTTTGTTGAGTTGCACGGCTACCATCAAACCGTAGGAAAGGCCTTCGGTGCGGCAATCGTTATTTTTCAGATCCGAAACGTAAGCCATCGAGTCGCCTACTTCAAAATAAACCCGGTTGGGTCCTTCGAACAAATCGGTGTACGCTTTGGCCAGCTTGGCTTCAATATCAGCCTTTTTGTATCCCGCTTCGAGGAAAACATTGCGGTATTTGCCCGTTTCGTGTGCCCCCTTGGTCCAGGGTTTCATTTTTCCACGGGCATCTTTTACGTCCGAATTGCAATCTCCGGAAGTGGCAGAAGATTGTGCCTGACAAAAAGCAACAAGCGCAAAAATCAGGAATACGAGGGATAGAAATTTTTTCATGATCAGATCAGTTAGGTTATTCGTCAGAAAGCAAAAATATAGGAATAATCCTGAAAAAGCTTCCGGAGAGTTTTATTTTGCCCGTTTAAATAAAGGCAAACCGGCTTGCTGAGCAATGGTTTCGGCGGCTTTATCTCCTTCAGGACTAAAGGCCCATACGAATGCTGCCCGAAACGGATGTTTTTGTTGCATTTCCTGAATGGCTTTCAGTGCCAGATTTTTGGTAATTCCCTTTCGGCGGTATTCGTCCAGAACGAGAGCGGAACACAGGTAAATGGCATCGTAGGTGATGCCCACCGGAGTGATTTCGTACAATTCATTTTCAGATATTTCGCCGGATAAAAAACGGTGCATTAAATCCAACGTCGTCGGTATCAGCAGCACCCATGCACAAGGACCGTTGCCCTCGTTGTATTCCGAAATGGTGGCCGGATGCATCTTTTTCAGGCGAGCCAAAACGTTTTGATCCACATCGAACTGACTGGGGTCGCTTTTTACGGCAAACACCTCGTCGGCCAGTTTAATCAATCGTTCGTAGTTGCTTAAAGCCATGATTATTCCTGTTTCCTGAATCCTCTTTGCCTGCAAGCTTCGAAAACCACTATTGCCGTGGCTGTTGAAACGTTCAGCGAATCGGCGCTGCCCTGCATCGGGATGATAATGTTTTGAGTGGAAGCGTTGACCCAAAGGTCGGTAATGCCGTCGGCTTCGGTGCCCATCACAATGGCCGATGGCCTGGTGAAATCAACTTCGGTATAAGGCACAGCGGCTTTCAGGTAGGTGCTGAAAATGGCGATATTTTTCGATTTCATCCACGAAATAGCTTCTTCGGAAGTGCAAACAGCCAGCGGCACGCTGAACAAACAGCCTATACTCGACCGGACTACATTCGGGTTGTAAATGTCGGTTTGCGGATCGCAAACAATCACCGCATCCACTCCGGCAGCGTCGGCCGTGCGAAGAATGGCGCCCAGGTTTCCGGGTTTTTCAACCGCTTCGAGCACCAGCAAAAGCGGATTTTGGGCTAGTTTCAGGTCAGCAAGTGTGTGGCTCTTGGGGCGTGCCAGCGCGATAATTCCGCCACTGCCTTCGCGGTAGGCAATTTTATCAAAAGCTTCTTTCGAAACCGGGAAAACCTCTGCATTGCTATTCACTCCGGATGAAAGGGCTTTGAAATAAGCTTCCGAAATCAGGTCGAAACAAACGAAAACAGACGAAAACTCGTACCCAAATTCAATGGCGCGGGCATATTCCTTGTCGCCCTCCACGATAAAAACATTCTGCTCGCGACGTTCGCGGGCTTTTTGCAGGTGAGCGAAATTTTTGATTCGCGGGTTTTGAGCGCTGGTAATCATGTCGCGGAAAAGCATAACTGGTTCTTTTTCAGTCAGGATTTTCCACTATTTTCAGTCAGGGTTTCACTTTGAGTGAAGCCCTGACTATTCAGCGAGAAAAGCCCGACTATTCAGCCGATAAATTTAGGTTAAAATCAATTACTTTTGAACCCTGATTCAGATTAAACGACCATGATCATTTTAAAAGCTGAAGGTTGGAAGGATTACGAACTCATCGACTGCGGCGGGTTTGAGAAAATGGAGCGGTTCGGGAAATACATCCTGATTCGTCCCGAGCCACAGGCCATCTGGAACAAGCGACTTCCGGAGGATGAATGGCTGAAGATGGCCAATGCCCGCTACCAGCGCGAAAAACAGAAAAAAGCCTACCGTTTCGCCGACGAGGAGAACGGTGGCTGGACATTCTTTCGGAAGATGCCCGAAACCTGGAATATTCTCTACGAGTTGGGCAAAACCAATCTGACGTTTAAGTTGAACCTGACTACCTTCGGGCATATCGGGGTTTTCCCGGAACAGGCCGAAAACTGGAAATACATTGCCGACAAGGTTAAAAAAGCAGGCGCTGGTTGTAAAGTCCTGAATTTGTTTGCCTATACGGGCGGCGCTTCGTTGGCCGCCAAAGCTGCCGGAGCCGATGTAACCCATGTTGACGCCGTGAAAAATGTGATTACCTGGGCCCGCGAAAACATGGAACTAACGGGTTTAAAAGATATTCGCTGGCTGGTGGAAGATGCCTTGAAATTTGTACAGCGCGAAGTGAAACGCGGCAAAAAATACCACGGGATTATTCTCGATCCTCCGGCGTACGGGCGCGGACCATCCGGCGAAAAATGGGTTTTGGAGGAGAATTTTAACGAGCTGATGAGCCTTTGCGCTCAGCTATTGGACGGGAAAGGCAGCTTTTTGGTGCTGAACCTGTATTCGCTGGGTTTTTCGTCGCTTATTGGAAACAATGTGGTTGAAAGTTACCTAAAACCTGTCGAGAAGCAATTTGGCGAATTTTACCTTCAATCGCGCACCGGAATCCAGTTACCGCTGGGAACTTTCATGCGGTTAACCATCTAAATATTTACAATTGGTCATTTAACAACCAGTCATTTAACCATTCCGCAAATCTTATCTATGAAATTTACCGCTAAAGCCGATTGTACACTGCTCGAACTGGTTCTTTCAGTCCACCCCGGAATGTCGAACTCGAAGGCCAAAAAGATGATCGAAAACCATGCAGTGAAATGTAACGGTCAGGTTTTGAAGCGCCCGGTTGATGCAGTTTTGAAAGGTCAGGTGGTTGAATTTTTACCCAAAGAAACGGTCAAAACGGTAAAAGTTGACGATTTCAGGCTGAAGATTGTTCACGAAGACCGATGGCTGGTGGTCGTTCATAAACCTTCCGGAATTGTTTCGAGTGGCGACACGCTGAAAGAAGGGCAGACGCTGTTTACACAAGTCCGCAGTTATTTGCGAAACCGCTACGGCATGCGCGAACAGCTTTTCGTGGTTCACCGGCTCGACAAAGCGGTTGAAGGGCTGATCATGTTTGCCAGATCAGAAGCCGTAAAAGAAAAACTTCAGGAAAACTGGAAAGAGGTTCATAAATATTACGTGGCTCAAACTACTGCTATCCCGAAACAAAGAAGTGGAACCATTCACACTTGGTTGCGCGAGGAAGAAAACATGAAAGTGGTATCCTACGATCACGAGGTGCCCGATTCGAAAGAGGCCATTACGCATTACCAGGTTTTGAAGGTTTTACCGCCTTTTGCATTGGTAAAAATAAAGCTCGACACCGGCCGTAAAAATCAGATCCGCATTCATTTGTCGTCGATTGGCTGCCCCATTGTGGGCGATCGCCGCTACAACGACGACGATAAAACCGTCAAATCCATTAAGCTTTTGTCGTATAAACTTGAATTTACGCATCCGGTAACCGGGCAACCCATGTCATTTAAACTGCCAGTTCCGCGAAGTTTCGAATCAAAAAGGAAATAGTTTACTCAAAAGGTATTTCAAAATAGTTCAGGATAGCTTTGTAATTGTCCTGTGCAGTAAGGCAGGTGTCCATTAAATAGCCTTTTACACTTTCCCATTCCTGAAGACCCCGATAGTAGAACATTTTTAACTCTTCATCGATAATAAACGGAACAATGTTATTGCCCAAACATTCTTTAAACATGACCAGACGACCAACGCGGCCATTTCCATCCTGAAACGGGTGAATGCGCTCGAACCGATAGTGAAAATCGATAATATCCTCCAGCGTCTTTGTTTCTTTAGAATGATAATTTGCGAGCAATTCTTTCATTTTCAGGTGGACTTCACGGGGCGGGCAAGTCTCATTTCCGCCAACTTCGTTGGGTAATTTTTTATAATCGCCCACGCTAAACCAATCCTTTTGGCTATCGGAAGTGCCGGATTTCATCAACAGGTGCAATTCCTTTATGAACGATTCAGTCAGCTTCAGTTTTGCTTTTTCAATGATCAAATCAACACAACGAAAATGGTTCGATGCTTCAATCACATCATCAACATTGATGGCTTGTTCAGAAGCAGCAATGGTGTTGGTTTCGAAAATATAGCGCGTTTGATCCTGCGTTAATTTGCTGCCCTCAATCCGGTTCGAGTTGTAGGTTAGGTCGATTTGCGTCCGATGGTAGATACCTCCCTTCAGCTTCATATCCTTTTGCTCTTTCAGCATATTCAACAGGATATTGTCGCTAAATTTTTCTGACTTGCTTTTTTTCTCAATGAGTGCTTCTTCCGGAATATTCCAGGTCTTTCCGGTTAAAAAGGCTCCCTTAATTTTTCCCTGGGCACAGTAATTTCGGACAGTCCTTTCGGATAAATTGTGCTTTTGGGAATATTGACTGACTGAAATATAGTTCATCGCATTCTATTCTTTGCCGATACCGGCAAAAATAGGACAATAATTCGATAAATCTCAAATAATTTGCCGATATCGGCAAAAACCAATCTATTTTCCTGAAAACAGCTTTACGGAGTAACCTCTTCCTCAAAAAGTACGGGCATTTCAAACTTTCATCGAATAAGTTTTAAAATTGAATTTTGTAACCAGTTTAAATTCTTTTTATTATAGGCTTTGATTTTACTTATTAGTAAGTATATTTGCAGAGTTGAAAAACGAAAAACTATGTCAGTCACCCGTGAAAAAATTCTGGAGTTGGGCGAAGAACTCATTTTGACCAAGGGTTACAATGGGTTCAGTTATTACGACATTTCGGCGGCGATGGGCATTAAAAATGCTGCTGTTCATTACTATTTCCCGAGTAAGGAAAATCTGGGAACCAGCATTTTGAAAACCAACATTCAGCGGTTCGACGAAATGGTGGAGAATATGCAAAACCGAGGATTTGATGAGCGTCACCAGTTGGAGTCGTTCATGAAAATATACGTAAAAAGCAACCGCGACAGCAAAATTTGTCTGATCGGTTCGCTGGGAACAGATATTAATACACTTAACGACCCGATGCGGATAGAGTTGCAAAATCTGGTTGAACGAATTATTTCGTGGATTGAAATCACACTCGAAAACGGCCGCACCAAAGGGCTTTTCCAGTTTCGTATTTCGGCTCGTAATCAGGCCACTCAAATACTTTCGTCGTTGGTTGCCGGATTACAACTGGCACGCATTCTCGATAAGTCAGCTTTTAAAAATATATATCAGTCAATTTGGGAAGAAATAACACCGCCCGCACTATAAACTCTAAAAAAGAACACACATGAAACGAGTTGTAATTACCGGACTTGGAGCAATCACTCCGCTTGGAAATACGGTTTCAGAATTTTGGAAAGCACTGAATGAAGGAAAAAGTGGCGCAGCAACAATCAGCCGTTTCGATCCTTCTACTTTAAAAACTCAGTTTGCCTGCGAAGTGAAAAATTTTGATCCGCTGTTGTACATGGAAAAGCAGGAGGTTCGGAAGCAGGATTTGTACGCTCAGTTTGCTTTGGCTGCAGTAAGCCAATGCATGACTGATTCGGCATTCGATCTGGAAAAGGCCGACAGAAACCGTTGCGGTGTTATTTGGGCAACCGGTATCGGCGGTGTAGGAACTTTTCAGGAAGAAATACGCCAATATTTCCTTCCCGGAAACAACGGTCGTATCAGTCCTTTTTTTATTACCAAAATGATTCCGAACATGGCTTCAGGATTGATTTCGATTAAATACGGACTTCGCGGAGCCAGCTATGCAACCGTTTCGGCCTGCTCATCGTCGAATCATGCTATTGTCGATTCGTATAACCTGATTAAGCTTGGCAAAGCCGACATGATGCTGGCCGGTGGATCGGAAGCAACCGTTGTGATTGCCTGCGTCAGTGGTTTTAGCGTGATCAGAGCGCTTTCCGAACGAAACGATAGCCCTGAAACAGCTTCACGACCATTTGATGTGTCGCGCGACGGATTTGTGTTGGGGGAGGGCGGAGCCGTTTTAATGCTCGAAGAGCTGGAACATGCCCAACGTCGTGGTGCCAAAATTTATGCTGAAGTAACTGGCTATGGGTTGGCTTCCGACGCTTATCACATTACCGGTTCGCATCCTGAAGGGCTTGGAGCACAAATAGCAATGACCGAAGCCATGCGCGAAGCCGGACTGACACCTGGAGATATCGACTACATTAATGCTCATGCAACTTCAACTCCGGTTGGCGATATCAGCGAAACAAAGGCCATTTCCACAATTTTTGACTCGTGTCTCGAAAAAGTGGCTGTTGGCGCCACCAAATCGATGACCGGTCATTTGCTGGGTGCGGCCGGTGCCATCGAAGCCATGACCTGTGCTCTGGCGGTTCAGAATGATATGATTCCTCCGAGCATCAATCTGGAGAACCGCGATCCTGAAATAGATCCGAGAATCAGGGTGGAAGCCAAATCGTGCAAACAACCTGTACGTGCAGCCCTGAACAACTCATTCGGATTTGGCGGTCACATTGTTAGTACACTTTTTCAGAAATTTGAGAAGTAAAAAAAAGAGGCTGAACTTTGCAGCCCAGCCTCTTATGTAATTCTTGTCGTATTTTTTCCTGATTAATGTCCTTCTGTGAGGAATACGTATCGGATAACAACCAGTGCGAAGAGCAGATACATCATCCAATGTACGTTTTTAGCTTTTCCTGTTAAAACTTTCAGGATAGTATAGAAAATGATACCTGCAGCAACACCATTGGCAATGCTGTAAGTGAATGGCATCATGATGATACACATGAACGCTGGTAACCCTTCGGTGAAATCGTCGAAATCGATTTCTTTAATGGCCGAAACCATCAGCAATCCAACGATGATCAAAGCCGGAGCAGTAGCTGCATTCGGGATCAGAGTTGCAAGAGGTGCCAAAATCAGCGCCAACAAGAAAAGTAAACCGGTGGTGATGGCGGTCAAACCTGTGCGGCCACCTTCGCCGATACCGGCAGCACTTTCAACATAGGCCGTAACAGTGCTGGTTCCCATCAATGCTCCGAACGAAACACCGAAAGCGTCAACCAACATCGCTTTCCCAATTTTGGGTGAATTGCCGTCTTTGTCGATCAAACCTGCTTTGTTGGCTGTACCAACCAGTGTTCCGAAGGTATCGAACAATTCAACGAAAGTGAAGGTGAACACAACGGTCCAGATACCCATGCTCAACGCGCCTTTGATATCGAGTTCGAAAACAGCCAGGTTCGAGAAATCAGGAAGAGCAAACGGTGAAAAACCTTCGCCGAATTTGGTAACTCCCATCGGAATTCCGATGATGGTGGTAACAATGATACCGATCAAAAGCGAGCCTTTTACGCGCAGTGCCATTAAAGCAGCGGTAATTGCCAACCCGATGAGGCAAAGCAACATGCTGGGGTTTTTCAGGCTGCCAAAGCCAATGTTCCATTCGAAGAACATCAAACCAGCCTGACCATTGTTAGCCTGCATTTTTTCCAGGGTCGGAGGAATTACATTGGCCGATGCCACCATAATTTCCGATAGTTTCAGACCAATAATGGTAATGAACAACCCGATACCAACGGTAATGGCCACCTTCAGCGAGTGAGGAACGGCAACCACCAAAATCTGGCGAACTTTAGTTATGGTGAGTAAAATGAAGATGATACCTGAGATGAAAACCGCACCAAGAGCCACTCTCCAGGGCATTCCAACGCCAGCTAAAGCAACGGTGGCAAAGAAAGCGTTCAATCCCATTCCGGGAGCCAGTGCAATCGGGAAGTTGGCAACCAAACCCATCGCGATGGTTACAAAACCGGCAGCAATGGCAGTAGCAAAGAATACAGCGTTCTTATCCATTCCGGTAGCCGAAAGAATATTCGGGTTCAGGAAAAGGATGTAGGCCATGGTCATGAAGGTTGTGATCCCTGCAATGATTTCGGTGCGTACAGTTGTTTTATTTTCCTGTAGCTTGAAAAATTTTGCAACAAATTCCATGTTTGTTTAGTTTAGAAGGTGTATTTGGCGCCCAGAGTTGGCATCATTTTGAATCCATCCATTCCGGCAAAATTATTGCTTAATTCAACTTCGCCACCGACAGAGAATTTTTTGGTTGCATTGTACCACAACTGCGGTTCCGAAAGGAAAATCATATTACCAAATCCGGTTTTTTCTCTCCACAGGTCAGCAAATCCGGTGAAAGACATTTTTCCTTTGGCAAAATTCAGATACCATACAGCTGTTAACTGGAAGCTGTTTGGTTTATCATCGACGGTATTAGCAATGTTTTTATAAAGGGCTTTCAGCGAAAATCCACGTGAAAAGTCGCTGGCATTCCACGAATAGTCAACCCCGGTTAACCAGGCATTGCTGATGGAGTAGGCACCACTGGCAGTTCCTGCTTTCCATTGACCAAAACCACCGTTGTATTCAGCATGCCAGCTGAAAGGTGATTTTCCCAGTTTAAAGCAACGTGCAATTTCGAAGTAAGCTAATGCAGGGCTGTTTTCTACACCACCAACACCATAATCAAAATCGATAAAGAAAAAGGTGTTACCAGTTTTGTCAGGTCTGAACATTTCGACAGTCGAAGTCAGGTACCCACGATCTTTACCCATGTCGTAGTGCAGCTGGATGTTTTGACTAAATGCCCCAAAGGCAAAGAAACTTGCAATAAAAACAAGGACTAATTTCTTCATAATCTAATCTTTAAGTTGTAAGTGTAAATGAAGGCTAAAAATAGTTAAAAATCGATTGCACACTCATTATTGTCAAGTGTACAGTCTAATTTGTTACCAACAGTTTTTTAACAACACAGGCATCTTCCGGCATTTTGGCAAAACCTGCTGAGAATCAAATCGCGAAATTATTTCTTATCTTCAACCGTCATTTATTGAAAGAGATTGTTATTAGTATTACGCTATTGTTGCGATAAGAGTCTTTTGTTTAACCAATTGAACCATTTACACATGAAACCTATTTCCAGAAGACATTTTATACAAACCGGACTGGTTGGTGCCGCCGCGGTAACCACAGGGTTTACTTCAGTTTCGTATTCCGGAGTAAAAAATATTCAAATTGACAAGGTAAAACTTGGCAAAACCGGAATCAAAGTACCCCGACTGGCGTTGGGTACTGGTACGCATGGAGGAAACCAATCGTCAGACTTCACCCGAATGGGAACGGATAGCTTCGTAAAACTGGCCCGTCATGCACTCGATCGTGGAATTGCGTTTTACGATGCAGCTGACTTGTACGGATCGCACCATAACGTTCGTGAAATTTTAAAAGAAGTGCCCCGAGAAAAGGCTACGTTACTGACAAAAATCTGGACTCGCCCGGAGAAGTGGAATTCGGACTCGCCTGAAAAAACCATCGACCGTTTCCGTCGCGAAACTAATTCCGATTATTTCGACATCATGCTTCTTCATTGTATGACCAACGCCAAATGGCAGGAAGAGAAGAAACCCTACATCGAAGCACTTTCAGTTGCCAAACAAAAGGGTATCATTAAAACGGTGGGCGTTTCGTGCCATAATTTCGATGCGCTTAAACTGGCCGTTGACGATCCTTGGGTTGACATCATTCTTGCCCGTATCAATCCAGAAGGTTTGGTGATGGATGCCACGGCCGACGAGGTGATGGCCGTTCTAAAAAAAGCGCACGACAGCGGCAAAGGAATTATTGGAATGAAGATATACGGCGAAGGCCGAATCAAAACCGACGAGCAGCGCGAAAAATCGCTGCGTTGGGTGATGGGCAGCAAAAATGTGGATTGCATGACCATTGGGATGACCACCACAGAGCAAATTGACGACGCCGTTGAACGAATCATGCGCATCTCAAAGGAAGTGTAAAGAACTTTGAACATCCAATATTCAATCCGTCAGCTGACGGACCAATTTTGAATAAAAAACAAGAAATAAGGAATAAGAAAGGGAAAAACAGGGACTGTGCCTTGAACTTGGAACCTTGAACTTGGAACTTGAAATTGATTTTTGAAACCGTTCGCTAAAGCGGAACGGCAAAGGATAGCGCCAAACCCATACTTGGAGACGCTGTTCAAATAAGTGTGTCAAAATAGAAGATTATAAATTTTTTAATTTGGCATGATGAAAAGAGAAACAAGTTTTGATTTTGAAGAATTTGAGAAAGAAGCCG
>Ga0172367_10002281_pt1 | contig 26514 bp, 42 predicted proteins | sample Lak10m_FD_114542 | JGI IMG/M metagenome (GOLD analysis project Ga0172367, IMG submission 114542) | Freshwater microbial communities from Kabuno Bay, South-Kivu, Congo - kab_022012_10m | ecosystem: Environmental > Aquatic > Freshwater > Lake | place: Democratic Republic of the Congo: South-Kivu...
AAAAATTATGGAAATAGTATATTTTGTTTTAGGAGTAGTTACAGTTCTTTTAGTATTAGGAATTGTGGTTATTGTTAGGGTAGGTACTTTAGTAAAAGAGTTGAAAGAAGAAGTTCAAGTCATGGAAAGAGGGTCAAGTGATGTAGCAAATGATGTACATCGTAGAATAGATAATGAAGTAAGAGATTTACAACTTCAATTAAAAGATGCATTAGATTTTATTGGTGACACAAAAGATGTTTTGCATAGAAGAATTGATGAAGAAATACGAGAGGTACAATCTAATATAGATGAAAATGAAAGAGATGTTTTATCTTTATTAGATTCTCGTTTAGATAAATTAGAGAATAAAATTAAACAAAAAGATTTACTAAAAGGGTAAATCAATTAAATAGAACGATAGTTAAAGCTTCCTTAGCTCAGCTGGTAGAGCAACTGACTTGTAATCAGTAGGTCATTGGTTCGATCCCGATAGGAAGCTCAATAGAGGAGTGGCCGAGTGGTTGATGGCGGCAGTCTTGAAAACTGTTATACTGAAAGGTATCGGGGGTTCGAATCCGTCCTCCTCTGCAAAATAGTTAGGTGACGCAAGGGTAGCGTGTTGGTGAGTAATCCGATTTATCGGAACCAAAAGACAAAAGTTGCAGGTTCGAGTCCTGTCCTAATTATAGCTCATTTTCCATCCGAAAGGAGTAAGTGGAGAAGGAGTATAGATTTCGTTGAGAGGTATCGTGTACGAAAGGGAATTCCACCTACCTCAGCGATTTCGGTTTGTGAAAGTTCTACCATTGGTAGGTCTTATCTCAAGGTTTTGTTGGTTGAACCCTAATCAACCAACACTTTAGCGAAAGTAGCTCAGTTGGTAGAGCACAACCTTGCCAAGGTTGGGGTCGAGAGTTCGAATCTCTTCTTTCGCTCAAAAGGATTGTTGGTGAAGTTGGTTATCATGCCACCCTGTCACGGTGGAGTTCACGGGTTCGAGTCCCGTACAGTCCGCAAGTATTGGTAAGTGTTGAAATTGGCAGACAAGCCCTCCTGTCTCGGGGGTGGGGAACTACTGATAAACGAAGGATAATGGGTTGACCACAATGCATGCAATGTCCTTTGGCTAAAGTCCTCGTGGTGGTTCGAATCCATCCTTACCAGCAATTATTCCTCCTTAGCTCAGCTGGTTAGAGCACATGACTGTTAATCATGGGGTCCTTGGTTCGAGCCCAAGAGGGGGAGCATAAAATAAAATTATACTATGGGACAACTAAGTGAAATTCTTGATGGGTGGGGAAACCTAATCAAATCTAATTTTGGTTTATTAGGGGAAGAATATCGTCTAATGGCTGAAGAAAGATTACTTCATTGCAATATATGTCCTATCCGAACTGATAATACTTGTGACCCTAACAAAATGATTCTAAATGAAAAAACGAATCAAATGGTAAAAGGATGTGGGTGTAACATTGCAGCTAAAACTTTATCTCGTCAATCACAATGCCCAGCAAGTAAATGGTAAAATATGGGAATGGGTAGAAGTGATATTCTTACTGAAGAATTAAAAAATCTTTTATTGGATATTGAGTATTGGTTAAAGGATATATACCTTGAAGGTATTAAAGTAAATAAATCTAATTTATCAGGTAAATCACTACAAATGCACAATGAGTGGATTAGTGGAATTAATGAGAGTTTGGTGTTGATATCTTCAGTATTAAAAAAAGGTTATTATACTTCTGAAGAAAAGGAAGTCTTGAATCTATTAAGAAAATCTTGGATAGAAGAAAAAAACTCTAGTTATAAAGTATAATAGTTAAGGGTTATAATACTTATCTTTGTACTAAGCAGTTTTAAGTAGATCTAGTTATTATAACTATAAGATTTTCGAAAAAAAAAATGTCAGAAATTTCAAAAGTTGAGGAAAGAATTTTACATCAAATAAATAATAATGTTCCTTTGATTGATGTCAAGATTGATTTGAGTAATTATATCAATCATAAACAAGTTATTGATAAGGAAAATCAATTTACTCATAAATTTCATTACGAGGATATTAAGGAACAAGATTGTATTTTAATGCAAGTTCCAAATATCAATGAATCTGGTTATTATGCAGGTGTTGTTGCATTAAAATCGTATATTGATAAATACCATTCAGATTTACGAGTATCTATTATCGATCCAGTAATTGATTACTTTTATATAAACCCACCCGATAAACAATCGGAATTTTTTCAATGGTTTAATACCTATGCAAATCAGGGTCAGTATGAACACTTATATACCTTCAAAGAAATGAATCACATTATTGAAGGATTTGTATTCAAGTACATTGATAAAACAAATCCTGCTTTTTTTGGGTTTAGTATAATTGATGGTAATATAGATGCATCAATAGCGATTGCTAAAAAAATAAAAGAAAAATATCCACATATAAAAATACTTTTTGGTGGTAATGGAATTGAAGTTTTGGATTTTGGTGTACTTCCAAACGCAAATTACAAGACTGAAAGTTATCATTTTATAGATGTTTTTGTGAGAGGTGATGGTGAAATTACATTTGTTGAATTATTAACTTGTGATATGACAGATGAATCTTTATCAAAAATAAATGGTGCAGTTTGGAGAAATTCTAATGGTAAGTTGGTATTTAATGCACAACGCGGTACTATTGATATGGATATATTACCGTTTCCAAATTACGAATTATTAGAAGATAATTATTATTACAAATCAGTTTATCAACATAATGTACCATTAGTATTAAGTAGAGGGTGTCCATATCGGTGCACCTTTTGTTCAGTACCTGAATTTATACCAGTATTCAGATATAGAAAATTAGAAACTGTTATAGAGGAAATTGAATATTGGATTGCTAAAGGAAGAATGAATTTTTTCTGTCATGATTCAATCATCAACGGTGACCCAAAATGGTTAAAGAAATTTTGTGAAGTTATTATAGAAAAGGGTTGGCCAGATAAGGGATTTACTTTTGGTGGTAATATGAGATTACAAACTCCGATGAGAGATTTGGAAACCATGAGATTATATCGTAGAGCAGGTCTACTTAAAATGATTACCGGATTTGAATCTGCATCAGAATCAGTCTTGAAACATATGAAAAAATATCCGAATACTGATGGCGTTCGTGAAATTTTTGAAAATGTAAGAATTATAAATAAAGAATATAAATGGCCAATGCAATTTGCAATGCAATTAATCATTGGATATTTGAATGAAACCGAAGAAGATTTTCAAAAGACGGTTGATTTTATCAAAGAATATCATGATTGTATGTCAGAAATTTTAACTTGTTCTGGATTTTTGATACATGAAACTCTTAAACAAAAATGGGTTAAGGAGGGTAACTATATTCAATACCACAATACAGTTAACTTTAATACCAACTACAATAATTCATACGAACGATTGGATAGATTGAATCGTATTGAACAAGTATTTAAAGAAATAGGAATTACTCATTCGGTTTACAATCGTGGTCTTTATTATGAACTGATTGAAAGAAATAGTGATCATCATTCTCATTCACTTGGTGATATATATAATCTTGAGGATTGTAAGATACCTGAAAAAATAAAAGAGTTTGATAATTATGTTTTTACAAAACAAGGTGAACACAAATATAATCTAGTAAGTAAAAAAAATAATTTAAAAAACACTTGACTTGTATTGATTTTTTTCGTATATTTGTTTTGTAAGATTGAGAGAGATAAACCTTAAACCCCTAAACAATATGAGTACTACGAAATTTGAAATCTGGTTAAACAAAGTTAACGAACAAAGAAAACAATATTGGGATTCCCGATTTAGTTACAAACCCTACGAACCTTTACGAGTTGATAAAGGTAATAAGTACATCCGATTATGGGATGGTTCCACTTGTTGGGGATTTGTTTCTATGAAAAATGGTGAGAACAAAGGTGCACCAATTAAACCTGGTGATTTGTTAAAACCAGCATCTTGGAAGTCACCAGCAAAACATTCTCGTGGTAATATTTTTGATGGAACTGATAAATGGGAATACTACGGCCCATGTTATCTATAATAACATACTATGTTTAGTAATTTAGTAATTGGTATATTGTATGGAATATTAGGACAGGTTCTGTCCTTTTTCCAATTACAAGGAAGTGTTAAATGGAATTGGTTTGAAAAATATCCAATACTGGTTTTATTGAGTTCATTACCATCAACCTACTTTTATATCAAATCAGTAGATAGTTTAGTTAAGTACGCGAATGGCGAACTATGGCCGTCACGATTGATTGGGTTTGGTATTGGTATTATTATTTTTACCACATTAAGTTGGGTATTCTTTAACGAAAATATATCCCTTAAAACATTTATTTGTCTGATACTTGCAGTATCTATAATTTTAGTTCAGATTTTTTGGAAATAAACTATGGTTGATTTTACACCGAACATATATTCACATTTAACCAGTAGTAGAAATATTCTAATAATTGGTAAAGGATGTGATGTTCAAGGTGGTTATTTTAGTGGTATAAATTTTATAAATAATAAAAATATTTATTATGCACAAACTGAATATGAACTTACTAAATTCAAATCATTTGCTTTTGGACACATTTTTATTCATGGATTTGATTTAAGAGAATTTAATATATCATTACTTAAATCATATGATATAAATTATCAAACTTTTTGTATTGATTTATTAGGTGAAGGTTATGATATAGATACTTTACTTTTTAGTAAACGAGAGGATTTAGAAAAAAGTGGAGCAGATATAAAAATTTTAATATCGTTCAATCACTACAATAATCTTGAAGAAACATATAAAAAATTTCATTTTTTCAAATATGATTTGGGAGGTCCTCGTATATTTTGTTCTCGTTTTAATAGAACGATGATACATCAATATCAAGACCTAAATAAGGTGTGTGTTGGTTTAAAGTGGAAAGATACTAAAAAAGAAAAATTATTTATGTGTTTAAATAATGAACCACGATTACACCGAGTTAAAATGGTTGATTCTTTGATTAATAATAATTTATTAAATTTAGGATATGTAACATTTAAATCAAATCAAAATGTTTTTGAGTACTTTAATATAAGTTCAAACAAATCAGTAACTTATAATATTCCACAAATAACTTTAGATGAAGGATTATTTAGTAATAATTTGTTTGGATTACATCCACTAATAAGTAGTAATGCTTATGTAGATGTTGTAACCGAATCAAGACATGATTTATTACCGTTCAAAACTGAAAAGTGTGTCAAACCATTTTATAATTTACAATTTCCAATAATACTCGGACATCATGGTGTTGTAGATGATTTACGAAAGATGGATTTTGATATGTTTGATGACATCATAGATCATTCATATGATTTAATCGAACCAATTTCTAATCGTGGAAATGAAGGAACTGATTTATCAAAAAAAGTATCAATCATTTCAGAGCAAATAATAAAGTTATCAAAAATAGATATACATTCATTATACCTTAAAAATAAAGAAAGATTCATATACAACCAAGAAAATTTATTTAATAAAACAATAATTGAAAATTATATTCATAGAGATTTGGCAAAATTTATATTTGGTGATGTAATTAAAGTATATGAAGCTAATAAAGATTTGATAGAAAAAATTTACATTTAAATCAAATTTATTTGTGGAATGATTTGGAATTGTAACAAATTTTTATTATCTTTGTTACATAAGATATAAACTATAAAAATATGGAATGGTTTTATAATGAGATGGGTTCTCGTGATAAAAAGACAGGCAAATTAAAATACTACAAAGTTACTGTAAAAGATTGGAAAATAACTGATTGTACTTGTGATGCAAGAATGTTTAGAAGATTCCAACCATGTAAGCACATGAAATCAATAAACGAAAAATTAGGACATAAATTATAAACAAAAAAAAAACAAATGGCAAACGAAATGCAAACCTTTGTTACCGTAAAATCAGATGAACCACGAGTAGCAAAACGATTACAAGCAATTTTTAAATCAAGAAAAGGCACATACGAAGTTGATGCAATTGATGTCATCAACAACCTTGAAGGTACTTCTTATTGTTACAAAAATGAAAAAGAAAACTTTGATGTAGATGTTGATTTTCCATCAAATGATTTGTGGGAAAGTATAATTGGTCCGAAATGGATGAATGTTGAATTTGATTATTCAGAACTACCCGAAGATTGTCATATTGTTTTATCATCTGCATGGTCAGTTCCTATTCCTTTCTTATTAAGGTTAAGAGATGAACTACAAATGATTGATGCTGATTGCTATTTAAAAGGTACTTACGAAGATGAATCATATGACCCATGTGGTGCCTTTATCGTTGGTAAATATGATTACGATGATATGGAAGATACTGATGAAGTATATGATTGGGATATGCACAATGAAGATGATTTTTATACCGAAAATTGGTATGATGAGTTAAATGAAATGGCATCTAATTTGGAAATTGCATATATTGAATACTTAAAAGATAGAGAAGAGAATCCACAAGATTATGAATAAGACTTACGAAATAACAATTAAATATTTGGATGGTAAGACCGAATCAACTACTATTACTACCAACGATATTATATGGAGTTTAGACCAATTTGTTAGAAATAGAAAACTATTTGAAGGACTTAATATTGAGTTAAAAGAAAATGGCAAAGAAGAAAAATCTTTATCAAGATAAGGTTGAGTGGGATGATATGAGTTTCGGTGAAGTATCCCAGCATATTGGAAAGAAGATGACAGAAAAAACTCACAAAAATAAAATTGATTATAAACGAAAACCCAAATATAAAACTTGGGATAAATTTGAAGATGATGATGAATAAAGAATTTAAAGAATGGTCTCTAGGCGTATTTTTATTTTTACTAATTACATTTGTATTATATTCGTTTAACCGATTTATATTCCCAGAATTAAATCTTAACCTTTTGGAGTGGTTTGGAATTCTTATGATTTTTGTGATTCTTAAAACTGGAATTGATACATTTAACTCTGAACAATAAGTGAGACATCCATCCTATAAACGGCCCATCCAAAGTATAAATGATAATCTATATCATGTTTATGCAGAGTATCCAATTGATAGGGTCAAGGACATCCAAGGACTAAAAGAATGGTTAAGATGTGATGTTGCATTTAAAAGTAATCAAAATGGAACATATATTTTTTGTAAAAAAATTGAAGAAGCAAATATAGTAGGATGAATTGGGTAACTTATTATAGACAGTTAGCAAATACTGTCAAACTAAAATCAAAAGATAAATACACACGAATCGGTGCTGTTATTGTTGGTAAAGATGGTGAGATAGTATCTACTGGATATAATTCTTTTCCACGAGGATTGGATGATGGACTTGATTATAGACAAGAGAGGCCGGAGAAGTATTATTGGTTTGAACACGCCGAGAGAAACGCTATATACAACGCTGCAAGGATAGGAGTATCTACTAAAGGAACTACGATGTATTTGAGTTGTGGATTACCTTGTGCTGATTGTGCAAGAGGTATCATCAACTCAGGTATTGAACGAATTTTTTGTGAAAGGGTAGATGTGACAAAAGGAGAGATGTGGAAAGAATCCCAAGAACGAAGTTGGGATATGTTTATTGAAACTGGAGTTAAGGTTTGTTTTTATGATGACCATATTATTTAAGTTATGACAAACGAAGAAGAAATTGAAGAAATCTTAATTGAGGCATCCTCAGTAGGAATGAGAGAAGAAGTAATTGAATATGTAAAACAACTCCTTCAAACTGATAAAACACTACGAATTGTAGATGTTTATAACCAAGCATATACCGAATTGGTAGAGAGTAAATTGAATAAGTAATTCTACTTGTTTGATATTTATAGGTATGAAGTATATACCATTAGATAATATAGGATTACCAAAAAGAGATTCGGAAGGAAACTTAACCAATATAATTGAGCCGGGAAATAATTATCCTGCTAATGAAACTGGTATTCAAAAATCCAATTTTGTTTCTACACGATTAGATAATATTGTATTACGAGGTATATACGAAGAAAACGAATCAACCTACCCTCTTTTAGATCCTGTCAAGGCTAATCTTGTACCGATCCCTGAAACTAATTTTAGATTTATAGTAAATTTGGGTTCACCTACTGCATACACATCACAAGGTATGTACGATGATTTAATCAAAGCATACAATGAGAGAAATCCTTGGTTTTCTATACGAACAGTTCCAAATATAAATTTAGATACATTTTTTTTAAAAGAATATAATCGTATAAATAATTTTAAGATAACTGAAGCATATGCAGAAACTGAAATACGGACAACATTAGATACCGAAGAAGACATTCTTACATATGTAGACTGGTTAGTAAGTAAGGATGTAGGTGATATTGAATTAAAACCAATTGATGAATTGGGTATATGGGAATATGTACCTGATGAAGATTTAGGAATCGGATTAAAAAATTTATACGATTCAATGATTAAGAATAAAGAACCAGACCCTGAAGCAATTGGTGCACAAATAATTCGAGAGGAGTATAGTTTAGAATTACCATCAGTATTAGAAGTTAGTGGATTTTTACAACCTATACCCGAAGAAGATATTGTACCAAAATTAGTAGATGCAATTTTAAGTGAAAGAGTACCATCAGGTAAACAAGAATATAAACAATTTGGCCCAGTTGGATTTCAAGTATTGGGGGCAGTAATTGCCGTTGCAGCAACTCTAGCAACCTTTGGTGCTTTAGCTCCAGTGGTTACTGCAGTGGGTGGTGCAGTTGGTAGTGCAGTAGGAGGTGCAGCAGTTGCAACTGCAGCAACACTAACTCCAAAAGGATTAGAAATATTGGATAAAGCAGTTAGAAAGGCAAGTGGTTCTTGGGTGGAATATATCTTAAAAAGGTCAACTACTCGACAACCGTTTCAAAGAAAAAGGATTGTTTTTAATAAAGAACGAGAAGATGATGAAAAAGAATGGAGAAATTTATTATTAGCAGCAAAAGGTCAAATGGGTGTGACGAAATATACTGAAGCTCAAGTTAGAGATGCATTAAAAATAATCTTTTCACAATTTGGTCCTAATGTAAAACCTAATGATTTATCCTACCCAATCGAAGTTGGTGGTGAAGTAAAAAGATTACAAGTTATACCAAAATCGGATAGAAATGTAGACCTTATACTAAAATAAAATAACATATGAGAACAAGAGCTTTTACAACCGTAGGATGGGAAAAATATTTAGTTCCAACCAATCCATTCGTTCAAAACTTTTTGAATAAGAATGGAGATGATGTTCTCTGGCAAGTTGCCCTGAATATACACAATGCAATTTTAGATGGAAAAGAAAATGTAGGATTTGTAGTTCATGTCAATGCTCCATCAGTAGTAATGATAGAACGAAAGGATTATATAACAGTTTTGGATTATTGTAATGATTGGTTTGTTAAGAAAGAACTATACGAAAAATGTGCACTAATACAAACATTTAAATCAGATTTTAAAAATAAAATTACAAGAAAAAAATTAGACGATTCTAGAAAACATAAAAATCTTATATAAGAAGTTTCATTAATTAAAGAAAAATTTATGGCATCAAATATATCACCAAAACATAAAGAATTAACTGAACAAATTGCAGAACAAAAAAGACCAAAAGGTTCTATTAAATTCCAACTTCAGTTAAACGAAGAGCAAAAACAAGCCAAAGAAAAGATTTTAAATAACGCAATTACGATATTAAGTGGTAAAGCTGGTAGTGGTAAAACGCTCCTTGCTTGTCAAGTTGCATTGGATATGTTGTTTAAAAAAGAAGTTAAACAAATTATTATCACAAGATCAACCGTAAGTAAAGAAGAAATTGGATTCCTACCAGGTGACCTTAGAGAAAAGATGGAACCTTGGATGCAACCCGTCTACGCAAACTTCTACCAACTTTACAATAAACAAAAGATTGATGAGATTTTAGAAAATGGGACAGTTGAGATTGTACCCCTCGCTTTTATGCGAGGTAGAACTTTCTTGGATTCATTTATTATTGTTGATGAAGCACAAAATTGTACTAACGAACAAATGGAAATGATTACATCTCGTTTAGGTATACGAAGTAAAATGGTTGTATGTGGTGATACCCAACAAGTGGATTTAAAATCAAAAGGAGAAAGTGGGTTTAAGTTCTTAATATCTGCATCTAAAAAAATCAAAGATATGGATTCTCATACCTTACTTACCAATCATAGACACCCAGTTGTGGATTCGTTATTAGAAGCGTATGAAGAATTTTACCAACTTTCTAATTTGAATAAAAAAGTTTGATATGAATTATTATGAACCCATAACAATTAAGAATTTTTTATCAGAAACGGAATGTAATTCTATATTAACTACTAATTTAAATAATTCTAATTTACTTCCCGCTAAAATAAGCAACGGCCTGGATACAAATGTAAGAGACTCATCTGTTTTTTTTATAGATAAAATAGATAGTATAGATGATAGATTAAAATTAGTATTGGATACTAATATCAAAGTAAAAGGAAGTACGGTATCTGGTCTGGGTAAATACCAATTTACAAAATACGATGTAGCTGGACATTATGATTGGCATACTGATTCGGATGATACTATCTATAAAAATAGATTTTGCTCTATTGTAATACAATTGAATAATAATTACACAGGTGGTAATTTAGAATACAAAGATGATACTAGTACTATTTGTGAATTTGAAAGAGGGGTAGGTAATTTATTTATATTTTATTCTGGACTTGAACATAGAGTTACCCCAATTGAATCTGGTATTAGATATTCTTTAGTGAATTGGATTTCACTCAATGAAATTTCTACTTATCAAAAAACATTAATTTAAAAATAAAAATAAAGAACTATTTTATAAGATAATGAAAATATTATTATTATATACACCACGATGTGGTAGTAATTCTTTATGTAAATATTTTTTAAAACAAAATACTAATTATGTGTATTTTAATCAACCTTGGTCTGAGTACCAAGAGGGAGAAATAAAGCCAGTATCATATGAAGAGTGTATTGGACATCAAAATGTTTTAATAAAAAGTAAAATAGAAAATTTACATAGATTAGAAATATCTAAAGAAAAACTACATTCTGATTTTGATAAAATTATAATGATGTCTAGATTAAACAAACGAGAACAAGCTATCAGTTTTATAACGGCATCTAACCTATCTAATTTTTTAGATTCAACTCCTCGTAAATATTTTATTAAAGATATAGATGAAGAGTATATCAAACAAATAATCGATGAATTTTCTAAATCTGATTTATTATTTGATATTTATAAAAAAGATAGTAATACTTCATTCTATTATGAAAATTTATATTATGAAAAAAGTTTTGAAGATATTTTTAATCTTTTAAATTTAAAATATATTAAAGATGATTTTGATAGTATTTTAGACTTAAAAAATAAATATTTTAAAGAAGAGTATGATTTGAAAAAAATGAAAACATTAATTTAATTATGGCTTCAAAATTAATTTTTGAGAAAACCCTATTTACACCAAAAGAATGTGAATTGATTATTTCTTTGAACAAAATAAATTCTCAAAGTTGGAAAAATGTTGATAGAGATTATAAATCATCTAGCATTATTTTAAATAATAATACTGATTGGATTTTTCAAAGATTAAAAACTTTCTTCGAAGAGGTGACTGAAAATAATATTATTAAGTTAAAAGAAGAAATTCATTTTCATATATTTAATACCGATGATTGGTTTGGTATTCACAATGATGCTAGAGATAGTAGATTATTTTCGGTTGGTGTATTGTTAAATGATAATTTTATAGGAGGTGATTTTAAATTATACAATCCAAATGAAATTGTATTAAATAAAACAATTGGTAATTCTTATATATTTGATGTAAATATCTCACATCAAGTAACACCAATAGAAATGGGTACTCGGTATTCACTAATATGGTTTATTCAAAATAATAATATCAGAAATGTACCTACAAAATTAATGTAAATAAATAAATTAATTTAGATATGATATATCAGGAAATTATTTTTACAAAAGAAGAATGTAATACTATAATAGATTACAAAAATAAATATGAATCTATTCTCGTAACAGACCCATCTTCATTAATTCCAAACACTCGTACCGTATATCACAAAGAAGAAAATTATTCTCCTTACTTTAAATTTCTAGGTAAAACTTATGAAAACGGAATCGATGTGGAAATTAAAAAGGATTGGATAAAGAAATATAATGTATGGGATATACCAGCCAATAGTAATACCGTATGGTTTTATGATAAAATATATGATTGGTTTATAAATATTAGTGGGGTTCTACTAGATAAGGAAGCCTCAAATAATATGGCACATAAACTGCATCAGTACATAGTTGGTGATAAGTTTGATTTGCATGTAGATGCAGACCCGAGAGATCCTGAGATGTCAACTCGAATTTGGAATTTAGGTATTCAACTAAATTCAAATTATAAAGGTGGTGATTATATTTGTTATGATAAAAATAACAATCCCACATATATATCTAATGCAACCGGAAATGTAGTAGCCTATACATCAGATGTGCCACATAAAATAACTGAAATTTTAGAAGGTGAACGATATACTATGGTAATAAAAATACATTCGTGGCAGTTATTGCAAAAATCTAAAAAAAGTTTACTTTAAATAATTTATGATAATTTTAAAATCCGCAACAAAAGTTGAAGTAAAATCATCACCTATCCATGGAATGGGTGTTTTTGCAATTGAAGAAATAAAAAAAGATGAAGTAATAGAAGAGTGTCATTTAATAGATGTACCTATTTTACCAATGGAGTATAATAAAATAATAGCTCTTTTCATGCATCGTTATACATTTAGATACCCCAATAACACGAAATTACCACAACTTCAAGAAGTACTTCCCCTCGGAAATGGATGTATATATAATCATTCAGATATTAATAATGCAACTTGGAGAGACCATCCACTTTATAAAGCATTTCAATTTGTTGCTATTAGAGATATAAATATTGGTGAGGAAATCTGTACTTATTATGGGGGAGAAGAATACTGGGATTTTCAAAAAAATTTCAAAGAACAGAATAGAAAACTTATTTAATGATGGAAAATATATTAGGTAGAATTTTTAGTTTAGACGAATGCAATGAAATAATTAATTCGTTGGATAATATAAATTGGGAACGCTATACACATGAACTCAAAAATGAAGTAACATTAGAAACTTTTAAAAGTGATTATTACTTAACAGAGTTCAATCATAGTGATTTAGTAAACACCAAGTTTAAAAATTTAATTAACTCAAAATTTTCCTTTAAAATAAACAACGTCAATATATTTTTATTAAAGTATTTACCTAATCAAAGTTTTGGTAGACATACTGATAGAAATGAAAAAAGTGAGCATCATAAAGATTATATTTATAATGTAAATGTATTATTAAATGATACCTTTGAAGGTGGTGAATTTTATTTAAATGATAAAAAATTTGAAGGTAATACTCCTGGAATTGCTTATACATACAATTCGTATGAATTTCATGAAGTAAAACCAATAATATCTGGAATAAGATATTCGATGTTGTGTTATATACGAGAACGAGATTTTATAAGTAAAACAAGTAAATCATTATTATGAACAAAATTAAAGAAATAGTAACTGCTTGGATGGTATCTTTTAATCCAACAGCTGAAGAAAAACTATTGGCAGAAAAAAGATATGAAGTATGTAGTACTTGTCCTAATCGAGTAAGTAGAGTGGGAATTGAAATATGTAATGCATGTGGGTGTCCTCTTTCTAAAAAAATATTTACACTCAATGACCAAGATTCATGTCCACTAAAGAAATGGAAAGAAGTAGATACTGAATTTAGAAAAACAAAATCAACTAAATATAATTTGTTTTGATATTTATACAAGTACAACTAATTAAAAAGGCAAAATACAAATGAAAAGTGTTCTAATCAGCGTAGATTTTATATACAAACAAGATGGTACATTACATCCTACTGAATTAAATACCAATACACGAGAAGATTTATCTATTTTAGATATAGATACTACTAACTTTGAATCGGTAGTAGATGGATATTTTGACCATGAAGCTTTAAATACCTTTATGGTAACTAACTCACTTACAAAATTAAAAGTAGTTTCTGTATTAGGATTTGATAGACTTTTTAAAACTTTTGCAACTCACTATGGGTTTGAATATGAACTTGTTGTAGTTGCATATAATCAAGTTACTGTACCGGAAGTTGAAGATGCTGATGATACATTAATTATTAGAATTGCATATGATACCTATGCACTCATAGATGATTTATATGCTAGAGATAATTATGAATTCCATAATTTAATACAAAGTGAATCCTTCGCTAGTCCAGTTACATTTAGTGAAAATGGGTTTGATACAATAACCGAATTTGAAGCTTCTCAAGATGGAGTAATTCCAAACTATGTAATAAAGGCTAGAACTCCAGGATATATTGCAACTGAGTATCCAAAAGGGTATCGATTGGATACCGAGGCAGAACTTAATAATTTAAAACAAAATTTAGGAGACGATGAATTCATAGCAAAATTTGAATTTAATAATCCAGCATCTTTAGTAGATAATAGAACTCATCATTTAAGAGCAATGAGTTTGATATGTGGTTCTACTTTGGATGTACTAAATATAATACATTACAAATCATTGAATTCAGTATCTACACAAAATGAATTATTAGTATATGAATCTGAAATCGATGAAAATAAAAGATTAAATGATTTAGTAATATCTAAATATTATCCAACGTGGTATTCAAAAACAGGTTTAAATTACCACTCGGATTCTACCGATTTAATTTTAAAACCAGACAACTCATTAGTTTCTTTTTCAAATTTACAAACAGGTGATGAAGTAAAATATATATTTTTTAATGAAGAATTTGCAGGATATGAACCACAAAATGCTAGTCTTATACAAAATTTTACCACCGGAACATCAACTGTAAATGGTCTTACAAGTGTAAACAAAGGACTTTTTATAAACATAACTGTAAATCATGAAACATACGGACAACTTAGTTGGTACGATGGGGTTGGTAACCGGTATGTAATCAGAAAAACAGGTTATGATTCTGATACTATAATCTGGTATTCGGCTGGGTTCATCGAAGTGGGTGATGAAATTATGATTTATAATAATCAATCAAATGAGGTAGTGCCAGTTACGGTTGAATCAATTCATTTTGATATAAAAGATTTGGATTTATACTTGGTTAATTTAATATCTAAACCTGAATTTTTAGTTAGAATACAACCAGATAATGATTATTTATATTTAATTCAACACAATGCTTGTTCTAAGGTTGGTTGTCAGGAAGGGTCTGGTACATGTGCAAAGTGTAATGATTGTGGAAAAAATTCTCCAGTTTGTATTCAATGTGGAGGTAGTGCAACAATTAAATGTTCTCCATATTAATTAATTTATTATTTTAAAAAATACTATGATACCAAATAATCAAATTATCAAACCAAGTTCTCAAAAAGTTTCTACTACTCAAAAACAAGAAATGAATACTATTGTCAATAGAATTATTGAATTGATAAAAGAAAAACATCTATGAGTAAATCAAATCCTCTAAAGTTTTGGACGGTAGATGGATTTGAAATTTCAAGTTATAGATGGAGACTTTCCGAACGAGTTAATTCAACATACACACACTCCGGTGGAGATAGTACTGGAATGTGTGTGTATACATATAATGAATTGGGATTTAGAGGTGAATCTATTTATAAATCAGGTTTTAAGATATTATCTATTGGATGTTCCAATACCGAAGGTGTTGGTGTGAATTATCATGATACTTGGCCTGCCCAATTTTCAAAATACATACCAAATTCTGTAAATCTTAATTTTGGCACTGGTGGTAGAAGTAATGATTATATTTCAAGGTGTTTGCTTACTTTTTATGATTTATTAAAACCAAATTTAGTTTTAATAATGTATACTGCACCACAACGAAGAGAAATTCTAACAAGAAATAATTTTATAGAACCATATTCTCCTACAACAAGTTGGGGTTATTTAGAAGAAACGCGAGATGGTCAAAATATTCATCAAAAATTATTCGAGTTACAAAATAATAACGAAGATTTTGTAAATTGGTATAAGAATCATTTATTAATTAAATATTTTTTAGAATCTAAAAAGTGTAATTGGTTGTGGAATGGTTGGATGGGCATTCCACACGATTACCAAGAATTAAACAGATTTGATGGTAAGTATGAATTTTTTATAGATAAAGGTGTAGATGGTGTGCACCCCGGCCCTCTACATAATATAAAATACTCAAATCGCTTAATAAAACATATTCTACAAAATTTTCCCGAGTATGTCCCTAGTGATACTATGAACGAAGTAGATGAACCTAGCTACGATAAATTATTTTAAAAAAAATCAATTAGAGTTTGGAATTTCCAAACTTTTTTTGTATCTTTGGATATAAGATTAAGAGATACTAAAACACAACATGATATGAACGAGAAAAAAGAAATCATTTACATTGACATGGATGGAGTCCTTGTTGATTTTGGAAAGGCAATAGAAAACTTCTTTACCCTCCATCCACATTTACAAGAGAGATACAAAACACACCCCGACCACATCCAAGGATTATTCCGAAACGCGCCACCTATGGAAGGTGCTATTGAAGCAGTGAAGAAACTTGCAGAGTGTGGTAAGTACGAATTGTTTATCGCCACCACGGCACCTTGGGGAAACCCAATGGCCGGGATGGATAAGAGATTTTGGATTGAAGACCACTTTGGAAATCTCTTCCACAAGAAAATGTTTATTACCCACCGAAAGGATTTGTTGATGGGTGATTATCTAATTGATGATAGAACTAAGAATGGTGCTGGAGACTTTCGAGGTAAGTTACTTCAGTTTGGAACTAATTGGGAAACTAATACTGTAAATCAATTTCCAACATGGGAAAGTATCTTGGAACGATTACTTTAATACTCTTACTTGGGTCGTGTACATTCCTAGAACACGAACCAATTGTAGAAGAGGATATTCGAATTGAATTGGATGGTAGATTACCACTTGATGTAAATGGATATTATCATTTAAAACTTAATCCAACATCTAATCAGACAATACACCGAATAAGTGGTAAGGTATATAATAATAATCAGCCAATAAAAGTTGAATGGAAAAGTAATTTATATTGGTGGATGTTAAAGTATGATATCGTTGCAAACATAACAAAAACCTACATTAATTATTTTACTGGAGAAATTACTTATGTAAATTTACCACCATTAATAAATTGGAAAGATTCACTGGTCCCTACTATTAATTCTTCAAGTTATTCTGATAAAGATAATGAAATTAACACTGTCATTGCACCAATTTATCGTATGAAAAACGATACATTAGTAGTAAGAGCACGAATTATTGAACGAGATATTACACAAACTATTAAGATTGTATTAGAATGATAAACGAAGATATTATTGAATTTCCAGAAACTCCCATTACCGAAGAAACTTTTGAAAGACAAGGTTGGTTGAAAATTGAGGAGATTGAAGAGGATGAAGATGAAGAAGGTGGTACTTATGTCTATTATTATTATGTACTACCCTTACCCAAAGATAATCCCGATGAAGAATGTTTGGTCATGATTTCAAGTTGTAATGATGAGAATAAAGAACTTGGATTACCGAAAGGACACTACTATGTGGAGTTAGAAGATTTAAATGGTCTTGGATTTTGTAAATCAGAAGAAGAACTTGAGATACTTTATAGGTCTATGACTGGTAGAGAAATTTATGAAGATTGATTTGGATAAGTGGAAATAATTTTGTAACTTTGTAAAATGAAAAATTACACGGCAGAACAACTACAAGGGAACTATGATAAATTCATAGAGGCTCTGAAAAAAGTATTTAGTGGAGATAGATTAGAAAAATTACTCCATATGTATTCCGAATCGGAATTGGGTACCGAACTAGCAATTGCCCCTGCAAGTGGTAAGGAACACTACCATTCTGCTTATGTAGGTGGTTATATTGACCATGTTATGAATGTTGCCAGAAACTCATACAAACTTAAAAAGGTGTATGAAGAAGGTGGGGTTAAAGTAGATTTTACCGATGAGGAATTATTCTTCGCTGCATTCCATCACGATTTGGGTAAGTTAGGTGTTCCTGGTCAACCACACTATATTGAAGAAACTTCTGATTGGCATCGTAAGAATCAAGGTATGATGTTTAAGATTAATGGTGAGAATCATTATATGGATGTAACCCATCGTGCACTATGGTTGTTGAATCAGTATGGTATTCAGTATAACGAAAAAGAAATGATTGGTATTATGTTGGCCGATGGATTGTATAATGAGGCAACAAAAGGATACTTCATTTCGTTCAGACCAGAAATGAGATTAAAGACAGATTTACCTTATGTTCTACATTGGGCAGACCACATGAGTTGTAGACAAGAAAACAAACAATGGGAAGATTCTAAAGTATTCTAATGACAAGGTGTCATACCTAAACTGACAATATGTCATAAAATCACTAATGGTATATAAATTGTAAAATAAGATATAAATGTTTAACTAAAAAAAAAAAAACTATGTTCTACACACTTGACACATTTGACAAACTATTTAAAGAATTGGCAAAAGAACCAACTTACAATTACAAAACTTCTCAATTTGAAGTTGAAGTTTTAGAGAATGGAAAACAACAAGTAACCATTAACACACTTGGTCATTCACCAAAAAATATCCAAGTTGATGTAACCGAAGAATTCGTACATATTACTGCAATTAAGGAAGAAGGTACTTCGCGATTTGTAAAGGATATTGATTTGAAACTTACGGTTGGTAATGATTACGATGGGACTAAATCAGAGGCAAGATTTGAAAATGGATTATTGGTTTTATTAATTGATAAGAAGAACGAACGAAAGAGTAGAACTCTTAAAATCTCTTATTAATTTTTTTAACTTGATTTTTGAAAGGGGAGTGAAAACTCCCCTTTTTTTACCTCAATATATTTATAAGGTAGTACAAAAAATATAATTATGAAAGATATATACAAACAAAGAGCAGATGATACTATTGAATCTTTGATATCAAAAACTAAAATTGTTAAAGAAATGGTTTCAGGCGAAAGACCTGCCGATTCAAAACAAGCAGAACTTTATCTTAAAGAAATTCTCTATGGATTAGAGAAGTTACAAGAAATCGTTCATTTAGGATAATACAACATGAAATTAAGAACTCTATTATTAGGGTTATCCGCACTATTCATAGCATTTAACGCAGCATTCTTTTCGGTAACCGGTTTAGCGAAATTGTTTGCAGGTGCATCCCTCTCGGTAATTTTAATGGCATCTTCACTTGAACTTGCCAAACTAATTGTTGCAGGTTACCTCTACAACTATTGGGAAAAGATTAACAAGGGATTCCGAATCTATTTGTTGGGTGCAACCTTTATATTAGTTCTTATTACATCTCTTGGTATTTATGGATTTTTAACTGCAGCATTCCAAGATACATTCAAAACCTATTCAGTAACCTCTAAGGAAAAAACATTCTTACAACAAAAGGAAAAGTTTTGGGAAAATGATGTTACTCGTTATGATAAAGAGTTGGAACGAATTTCCGAAAACATTTCTATATTATCATCAGCAAAAACACAACAAATTCAATATACTGATAAGGATGGTAAAACACAAAGTTCAGTATCAACTGCCGAATTAAGAGCGGCACAATCTCGTATTGTTATAGAAGAACAAAACCGAAAAGAAGTTCAATCTAAAAGACAAGTAGCAGCAGATTCACTACAATCAATACAATTACAAATATTAGAAATAGATACTAATGTTGAAGTTGGTTCTGAATTAGGTCCATTAGAATATTTAAGTGGATTGTTAGGAAAACCAATGGATGTAATTATCAACTGGTTTATTCTTATTATTATTTTTGTGTTTGATCCACTTGCAGTTGCATTAGTAATTGCGTTTAACAATGCTATGAAAGTTGATAAAGGTGAAGAAGATAAAAAGAAGGTGATTCAGAAAAGAGAATTATATGGTGATGATTTATCAGAAAAAGGAATGGGTGTTACTATAGATGATGGTGGCATATCCGATGAATCAACGATAAATGAAAATATCATTTATACCAACGATAAAGAAAAACAAAGAGAACTTATTAAAGAAATCATAAAAGCAGATGAGAAAGATGGTTTGCATGATGATTGGGATGAAACTCTTATGGATGGGTTAGAGGATAAACCATATGTATTATCTTCAGTTGATGGGGATGTATTTTTTGAAAAAATAAATGAGGATTCAGACCCAAATGAAGTGTTGAAAAAAGCGTTTGACAAACATCTTGCAAACAAATACAAAAAAGAATTGGATTTAGATGGTGATGGTGTTGTTTCCGAAGAAGAATTATCTGCAGATAAAGATGGTGATGGTGTAATATCCGAAGAAGAATATATGGAATGGTATGAAGGGGGTGGATGGAAGACTCCATACAAAGATGGATCATACTATACTAACCCACGATTTGATTGGGGTAAAAGAGAAAGATGGATTAATGATAGAAAGGCCATAGAGTATTGGATTAATTATCAAGGTGGTAATCAAACTGCAGTAGAACAATATAAAAAAGAAATTTATCCAACCGATTTTACAACTAAAACTTATTGATTATGATTACCGTTTCTAATGATGCATCAAGTGAAATAAAAAGATTAATGAATTCTGAATCTCTATCAGACCAATTCATTCGTGTTTCGGTAAAGGGTGGTGGATGTAGTGGATTGATGTATGATTTACAATTTGATGGAACTAAAACCGATAGCGATACTATTTGTGAAGATAATGGTGTTAAGGTTCTGATAGATAAAAAATCGTTATTGTATTTGGTTGGGACTGAATTAAGTTATACATCAGGGTTAAATGGAAAAGGATTCCATTTTGTCAATCCCAATGCATCCCGAACTTGTGGTTGTGGTGAAAGTTTTTCGGTATAAAAATGGAAATATTAGATGAATTAACATCGAAAGAATACGAACATGGTTGGTCGGTAGAATTAGATACCGATGATGCACCATTTGGATTGAATGAAGAAATTATTAAATGGATTTCTAACAAAAAACAAGAACCCAAGTGGTTATTGGATTGGAGATTGAACTCATTTAAAATTTGGTTAAACACCCCCACCCCTAAGTGGGCTAATATCACCCACCCTGTTATAGATTTTCAATCCTTAAAATATTATTCTGCTCCCAAGAGTGTTAATAAATCTAAAACATTGGATGATGTTGATCCCGAGTTATTAAAAATTTATGAAAAACTGGGAATTAATCTTAGTGAACAAAAAAGATTACAAGGAGTTGCGGTAGATGTAATTCTAGATTCAGTTTCGGTAACTACTACTTTTAAAGAAACTTTAAATAAATTAGGTATAATTTTTTGTTCTTTTAGTGATGCTGTTAAAAATCATCCAAATTTGATTAAACAATATTTGGGTTCAGTTGTCCCTCCAACGGATAACTATTATTCAGCGTTAAACTCCGCAGTATTTTCGGACGGATCTTTTTGTTATATCCCTCGTGGGGTAAAATGTCCAATGGAACTATCTACTTATTTTAGAATAAATTCAGCAAATACTGGTCAGTTTGAAAGAACTTTAATTATTGCAGATGATGATTCGTATGTATCTTATTTAGAAGGATGTACTGCACCTCAAAGAGATGAAAACCAATTACACGCGGCTGTGGTTGAAATATATGCAGCAAAAAACGCAGAAGTTAAATATTCCACAGTTCAAAATTGGTTTCCAGGTGATAAAAATGGAAATGGTGGGATATATAATTTTGTAACCAAGAGAGGTATATGTGCAGGTGATTATTCTAAAATTTCATGGACACAAGTAGAAACTGGTTCTGCTATCACATGGAAATATCCATCTTGTATATTGAAAGGTAATTATTCGAGTGGTGAATTTTATTCCGTGGCAGTTACTAATAATTACCAACAAGCAGATACCGGAACAAAAATGATTCATATTGGTGAAAATACGAAATCAAAAATAATTTCTAAAGGAATCTCTGCTGGTAATTCACAAAATTCATATAGAGGTAATGTAAAAATTTCCAAAAAAGCAAAGAATAGTAGGAATTTTTCTCAATGTGATTCTCTTTTAATAGGGAACAAATGTGGTGCCCATACATTTCCATATATTGATATAAACAACAATACATCAAAAGTAGAACATGAGGCAACTACGTCTAAAATAGAAGAAGACCAAATATTTTATTGTAATCAGCGAGGGATTAAAACCGAAGATGCAATTGCATTAATTATAAATGGATATTCTAAAGAAGTTTTAAATAAACTACCTATGGAATTTGCAATAGAGGCTCAAAAATTATTGGAATTAACTTTAGAGGGGTCGGTTGGATAATATTTTATTTTAAATTACATTAGGATATATCAGAATTTTTTTGTATATTTGTAGAATAACACTTAAAACTACATTTATGAATTTAGGATACGCTTGTATTAACATGACACTTGCTAGTCGCAAACCCAAGATTACTACTAATCGTTCTATGGTTAGAAAAACCTTTTTGGAACGAGGTTTAGATTACGCTGGTGAGTTAGGATTGGCAAACTCTCGTGATTTAATTCAGATACTCAAATGGAATCATGAGAATAATATCAAGCTATTCCGATTATCATCGGAGTCCTTTCCTTGGGCAAGTGAATACAAGTTTGAGGATTTACCACAATTCCTTCGCATCCGAACTCTATTATCAGGTGCAGGTCATTACGCACAAACAGTTGGTATGAGAATCAACTCACATCCTGGTCCATTTAATGTTTTGACATCTCCAAAAGAATCAGTAGTTCAGAATACTATTGTTGATTTAGAATTACATGGTAAGATATTTGATTTGATGGGATTGGAAAAATCCCCATACAACAATATCAACATTCATTGCAATGGTGTGTATGGTAATAAGAAATCTGCAATGGATAGATTCATTATTAATTTCCAAAGATTGTCACCATCAGTTCAGACACGATTGACAGTTGAGAATGATGACAAGGAATCTATGTATTCAGTAAAGGATTTGATGTATATCCATGAAAAGATTGGTATCCCAATTGTATTTGATTATCATCACCACAAATTTTGTACTGGTGGGTTGAGTGAGGAAGATGCATTAAAACTTGCAGTATCAACATGGCCTAAAGGTATTACCCCCGAAGTTCATTATTCCGAATCAAAATCATTACATGAAAACAATACCAAAATCAAACCACAAGCACACTCTGATTATATTACAACCCTTCCCAATACATACGAGTTGAATTTGGACATTATGATTGAATCAAAAGCAAAAGAACTAGCAATTTTACCATTTTTAAATTAATACGATATGAAAAAAAGTGATAGGAATTATAGACAAGGTAGAAGTAAAGATAGACAACTTACAAATGAAAAAATGATGAACTATTCTTTCTTTGGAATTGTTATTATGTTAGTGGCACTAATAGTATATAGTTTAAGTTTATCTTTATGAAATGGGTAATCTAAATGAATTACTAAAAGTTGTTGTAGCTCACAAAGGGCCAGAAAAAAACTCAAAAATATATATTGATATATTTACTAATATAAGAGTTGATGATATCATAGATATAACCAAAAGAAATCAAGTTATTCCAATTCAAAATGAAATATTAGAGATTGGAATAGGTATTTCCTTTGAACAAAAGTTTAGGAAGAAATATAAAGTGTGAAGTTACGAGCGAACCAAATTGAACCAGTAACTATTGGTGTTGAATTTTTTAAACTATCGAAAATGGCACCATCCATTATCGTTGCACCTACTGCATTCGGTAAATCAATTGTTATTGCCCATATAGCAAAAGGTATTGGTGAAAAGGTTTTGGTTCTTCAACCATCAAAAGAATTATTAGAACAAAATTACAATAAGTTTATTTTCTTTGGGGGTTCTGCATCAATCTATTCTGCTTCTATGGGACAGAAGGAGTTGGGTGATATTACTTACGCAACGATTGGTTCTATTATCAACATTGCTCACAAGTTCCGAGAGATGGGGGTGAGCAAAATTATTATAGATGAGTGTGATAGATACCCAAGAGAAAAATCAGGTCAGTTAAGAAGGTTTGTAGATGGGATGAAGGCAACTCACATTCTTGGTTTGACGGCAACTCCACTCAAATTACAATCAAATATGAGTGATACTGGTCCATATTCAAAGTTGGTAATGTTGACTAATCGTTCAAATAAAGGTGCATTCTTTAAACACATTATCCATGTTGCCCAAATTCAAGATATAGTTAAGTTAGGATTTTGGACACCCTTGGTATATCAGTCTTATGATTTTGATACTGGTGCATTGGTATTCAATTCATCGGGTGCAGAATTTACAAATGATTCTATTGCCCGTGCATACGAAAATCAAAACATAGAAGATAAGATAGTAAAGAAGGTACGAGAATTAGAAGATAGAAAATCTATTCTTGTAGCAGTACCAACCATAGAACAAGCAACTAAACTTGCCGGAAGAATTCCAATGGCAGCAGTAGTGACGGGAGAAACTCCTACACAAGATAGAAACCGAATTATTGAAGAATTTAGAAATCAAAAAATTAGAGTTATTGTTCAGATCAATGTCCTAACTGTTGGATTTGATTATCCTGAATTGGATTGTTTGATTACCGCAAGACCAACAGCATCTATTTCATGGTGGTATCAGTTTGTGGGAAGAGGAACTCGTATTCATGAAAAGAAAAAGGATTGTTTAGTAGTTGATTTCGTGGGTTCTGTTGAACGCTTTGGTAAAGTAGAGGATTTATACTATAAAGAAGATGAAGATGGTACATGGGAACTATATGGGGAAAATAAGAAGAAAATTACTGGAGTACCAATTCATGAAATAGGATTGCACTTGGAAGGTGGGATAAATCTTGCCGAACAAAGAAACGAAGAAGGAGAAATTCAAAAAGTATATATGAATTTTGGTAAATATAAAAACAAACCAGTAGCATCTATACCTCCTTATTATAGAAAATGGTTGTTGGATAACATAACTTGGAATCCTTATAACCAAAAAATTAAAGAAGAAATTATTAGATTAGAAACAATTAAAAAATAGAAATTATGAATTTACAAGATGTAGCAAGAAAGCACAAAGTATCAGAAAACTTCTTACACTCAAAAGAAGATGGATTAAGTATTGGAGTTGTCTCAATAGATGATTTGATTTTTGAAATCAGAAAGGGCACACTTGAACAAGAACAATTAATTTACAAATTACAAAAATTAAGAAACTTTATGTCAGATGTTAGAACATCTACTTTCTAATTTGGAATTGTAAAATATTTTTCGTATATTTGATATATGAATTTTAGAACAAGAAAATTAATTAAGTACGAAGATTTAAATGCAAGAGGAACTCTCTTTGGTGGTCAAGTTCTAAAATGGATTGACGAAGAAGCAGCAATCTTTTGTATTTGTCAATTAGGTAGTAGGAATATAGTCACCAAAGCAATGAGTGAGGTAAATTTCGTTTCCTCTGCTAAACTCGGTGATGTTATAGAGATTGGTTGTGAATTGGTAGGGTTTGGTAAAACTTCAATAACCATTGCATGTGAAGTACGAAACAAAGACACCAAAAAAACTATTATACGAATTGATAAAATTGTATTTGTCTTGGTAGATTCTAATGGTAAAGCAACTCCTCATGGATTTTTATATGAATACTGATATGATTAACATAGAAAGACAATATCAACAATTACTCCGAGACATTTTAGAGAACGGTGTTGAAAAAAAAGATAGGACAGGTACTGGTACGCTATCTGTGTTTGGTAGGCAAATCCGTCACAAAATGTCACAAGGGTTTCCTTTACTCACTACTAAAAAAATGGCATGGAAAACTATGGTGACAGAACTCCTATGGTTTTTAAGAGGCGATACAAACATCAAATTCTTATTGGATTATGATTGTCATATTTGGGATGGTGATACTTATAAGAACTACGCTTCTAAAACTTCACTTGACCCAGTTGAACAACTTACTAAAGAACAATTCATTAAGAAAATCAAAACCGATGAAGAGTTTGCAAAGACGTGGGGTGAATTAGGACCAATTTATGGACATCAATGGAGAAGTTGGAGTAAATTTGAATATCAAGATGGATGTATTATAGGTAATCTCTCCATAGACCAAATCCTAAACCTAATCAACGAACTCAAAACAAATCCTGATAGTAGAAGATTAATGGTTAATGCATGGAATGTAGGTGAATTAGATGAAATGGTTCTTCCACCTTGTCATTATGGATTTCAAGTTTATACGAGAGAGTTAAGTGCTAGAGAGAGAACAGCTATTGGTTCTAAAGGAAGTACAAAATTATATGATTCAATCAAAGA
>Ga0172367_10002283_pt1 | contig 26494 bp, 20 predicted proteins | sample Lak10m_FD_114542 | JGI IMG/M metagenome (GOLD analysis project Ga0172367, IMG submission 114542) | Freshwater microbial communities from Kabuno Bay, South-Kivu, Congo - kab_022012_10m | ecosystem: Environmental > Aquatic > Freshwater > Lake | place: Democratic Republic of the Congo: South-Kivu...
AAAGCAGAAAGCAGAAAGCAGAAAGCAGAAAGCAGAAAGCAGAAAGCAGAAAGCAGAAAGCAGAAAGCAGAAAGGCGTCCAGAAATAAAATTTCTGGACGCCTTTTTATTTTTAATGAACGTGTTAGTGGACAGTGGCGGTTGCCAGTTCCATGATCTCTTTTTTATCATCATACACACGCACGAGCTTGCCATCCTGCATTTGCAGAACACGGTCTACGAACTGACACATGCGCAGGTCGTGGGTTACGATGATGCCTGCACGTCCATTTTCGTGGATGAGGTTGGCGAAGGTTTCCACCACTTGAAAGGCACGTTCTGTATCGAGTGAAGCGGTGGGTTCATCTGCCAAGACAAGCGCCGGATTGTGGATGAGGGCACGAGCAATGGCTACACGCTGCTGTTGTCCGCCGGACATTTGGGCAGGCAGGTTATGTAAACGCTCGGCAAGCCCAAGGCGGGCGAGCAATTCATCGGAGCGGATGCGGCTGCCGTGGTCGAGTTTTCCATTCAGACGCAGCATAAATTCCACGTTCTCACGCGCCGAGAGAAAAGGGATCAGGTTATTTGCCTGAAAGGTAAAGCCGATCTTTTCGCGGCGTAGTTTTACACGGGTCTTTTCATTCATCTTTGAAAGGTCCTGCCCGTCGATGAGGACTTGTCCGCTGGTGGGCGTAAGCAGGGCGGCAAGGATCGAAAGCAGGGTGGTCTTGCCAGAACCGCTGGGTCCTACCAAAGCAACGAACTCACCAAACTTTACTTGAAATGAAACCTGATCCACAGCGTTAATGGTCGAACCATCCAAAGAGAATGTTTTGACCAGATCACGAACTTCTAATGCGATATCTGACATTTTCTAACCTAACCTTAGCGCCTTAAGCGGCTCGATGCGAACAGCGTAAACGATGGATACCATCCCGCCGATGGGTCCGATCAACAAAAGCAAAATGACGGCGATGAGTGAATTGACCCCATTGAAAACCAATGGAATGGTGGGCGGGAATCCCAATGAGAAGAGGTATGTAAGCCCGCCGCCAATGCCCACTCCCATGGCGGTGACGACGATGATCTGGATCACTGCCGAAAGCCCCACCATGCCATTCGCAGAACCAATGGCTTTTAGCACACCGATCTGCGGAACCTTCTGCAAGATCTGAATTTGGAAAAAGCCGCCAATGACGAGGATGCCGATGAGCAGGGTAAAGACTGCCTGCGTTTGTACCGTGCCTTGTTGGGCGGAGTAGCCAGGGATATTCGAGATGGTGGTATCAATATCGGCAACTTCAATATTTGCCACCCGTTCGGTCAACAACGCAGACATGGCTTCGACCTGGGTTGGGTCTTGCAGTTTAACGGCGATGATGTTGGGAAAAGGCGTATCACTGCCCATGTCTGATTCAGATTGAGGGCGGATTTTTTCCCATGTGGCAGACGGAACGAAGATGGTCGGCTGGAACGAGTAAGACTGTCCACTGGTAAGACCTACCACTTCGAGTGTGTAAAATTTATCTTCCGTGCCCTGCGTGGAGCGGATTTCGATGGTATCTCCAACTTGAATATCAGAACGCAGCGCCACATTGCGATCGATGACGGCTTCACGCGCTTCGCCGCTGCGGAATTCACGCCCATCCAAAATTTCGGGCATTCCGGGTTTGCCAGGTTCCACTGCCAGCATGGAAACCTTAAGCGGTTCTTCCAGCGAAACAATCTCAGTATTGGATGTGTAGATCGCACCTGCGTCGGCTACGCCCTCCACCCGGCGCACTGCGCGAATGGTATTTGTGTCGAGGCGGCTTGAGGGGATGATGTAATCAGATTTTTCCAAAAAGACGACCAGTTGGGCGTCCAATCCATCTACATATTGACGGTTGCCATTACCGAGCCCCTCCCCCAGCGCGGCAATGAAAAGCACCAGCAGGGTGATGAGCGCGATCACAAGGGAAACAAGAAGGAATCGTCCACGGTTGCGGATGATCTCTTTTATGGCGAGGTAGGTTGCGAGAAAAATAGTTTTCATCGTTCGTTGCACTTTCTAGTTAAGCGGTTTTGAGTCAAAGGGTGTTTTCCAATCCATGCCCATGATGCCATGTAAGAGCAAGTCTACCGGCGGATGATCGGCAATATCTTCATAGTAATATGGCAGGCGAATGCGTCCATCGGTGCCGATGACGAAGGTTCCAGACATTTGGTAGGCATCCTGTCCGGCGGACGGCAGTTCGGGTTTGTAGCCCTTCTCGCGGGCGAGCCTGCGGTTGGATCTCCAAATATTGGGTGAGAAAATCGTCTGCCAGAAATTTCCTTGATATAAGCCATAGGCTTTATAAGCAGTGCGGTCTGGGTCTGCAAGACAAAGGGCATTGGGTGCGCGTTGGTCGCAGAAGGCTTTGGCAGATTCGGCTGAGGCGTGGGAAATGATCGCAAGCAGCAACCCAGCCTCTTTCAAGGTTTGATGCGCATCGATCAGTTGATCCACCATTTCTTTGCATTGCGGACATCCAAAATGGCGGGTGAATGCCAGCACCACTACATTCTTCTTCCAAAGGGAGGAGAGTTTTACGGGCTTGCCGCTGCCATCTAATAGGGAAAGATCGGGGGCGGGGTCGTTGAATTTGAGGTGAGAAATTTGTGCCATGGGTTACCTTTTGATAGCCAACATTCTATCACGCTTGCACAGTTTTTGCAAAGGTTTTGCAATGAATCAATTTTAGCCCCCCTTTGAAAAAGAGGCACAGCGCGGCGCTGTGCCTCCGGTCTTTTTATGAGATGTGCAAAATGGATTTTTCCACTTTGTTGCCGCGTTTGTGCATTCGCCGCCAACTGGAATTATCGTTGAGCGAGATCCAGCGTCGCTCTTCGGTGCGGTAGAACCAGTCTTTATCCTGCTGGTAGTACACCAGCACATCGGTCGATTCCCAAATATTGAGGATCTCGTTCCCGTGGGCATGGGTATCATCAAAGTCAGATGTGGCGCGCTGTCCCATTTCGCTATACAAGGCGTTGAGTTCAAGGAGCTGCGAGTTGATCTCAGGGGTGAGGCGGTTGACCTTTAAACCGATGCGCTGCGCTTCTTCAAAAAGAATTGGGTAGCCGTGTGAAGGGTATTTTGAATTAAGAGCCGAGGCGATCTGCTCTGCAACCTTTTCATCTTTGATGTGGTAGGCGAGTAATTCCTTGCACAGCATAATGGAAAGCGACTCGGCGCGGTCTACTGCGCCAATGACAAGCGGATGCACATGCTGGAACAATTGCTGGTAGGGATTCTCGTTCGAATCGGACCGTTGGGCTTGCCACAGTTTCACAACGCGGTTCAATTCATCCAGGCTGACGCTGACGCGGTCGTTATCTCGGTCGATGGGCGAGAGTGCGTGTGTGAGCGAGGTATCCACCGAGGTGAGGTATGCCATGGGTCCCATGTGGATCTCGTTCGCGCCGAGGGTGACCATGGTGGCGGCAGAAGCACATTCCAACGGAATGACGGCGATGACTTCATCACAATATTGGCGCAGAAGGTTGACGATACGCAGGGAGGCTTGTCCGTTGCCGCCGCTGGATTTGATAAAGAGGTATATCTTTTCCTGCCGCCCGATCTTTTCGAGCAGTTCAAAGAGCGCCAGAACATCGTCGTGGCACACGGCGCCGCGCGGATTGTTGAAGTAGGTTACAAGCGTTCCACCGAGCTTCTTCGTTAAATCGGCGATGATCGCCTGAGTTTTTTCAAACAGAATCGGCGGTTGCTTTGCCTTGGGTATCTTGTTGTTCTTTGCACGGGATTCCATCGTTTTTTTCTCCTAACCTATTGATGGGAAAATAATAACAGTTTTCTAAAAACAGGCGATGCCTAGATAGTACTATTCCTCCAAATGAGACCAGAGCCACCCGCCCGCAAACCCCGCAACCTGACCGGCAATGGTGAGGTAGATCACACCAGAAACCCCTCTCTCTGTTAACCATACCGGAAAACTAAACACGCCAAACGCCAGCATATTGTATGCAAGCAGACCGCCGATCAACATGCCCAACGCCCAGCGCAAGGCAGATTTTCTGCTCACTAAACGGGAAGACGCGCCGTACAACGTCCCTGAACCGAGGACAATGAACAGCATGGCAAGCGACCATGCCGAAACACGCGGATATCCATTTTCGTTAATGAAAGTATCCTGTTCGGCTGGCGCCGTTGGAACGGGAGTTGGCTCGGTAAGTTGGGTTAGTTCAGGAACAACCACCGTCACAGCAACTTCACCCGATTGAGAAACGTCCAACTGCAAGACCTCTGAGATCACCGCCGGTTCGCTGGTAACGCGAATTTCCAACAAACCGGGCTTATCCAAACCAAAGGCGGCATGTGCCACGCCACCCACTGTGATGGACTCCACTTGTTGAAGAATCCCGCCGCCTTCCCCCGTCAGCAGCATGGAAAAGCGCACCACAGTTCCATCGGGAACAGGCTTGCTATTGTTATCCACGATCACGCCGGTGTTGAGCGAAATAATATCGCCAATACGAAAAAGCGGCGCTTGAGTCGCTGCGGGTGTTTGATTCGCTCCCGGGGTGGTTGAAACAATCGAAAGGTCCAGAATGAGCGGAATGATCTGGTTCGGGTTGGGAGATGTGACCGAGATCAGGTCGTATCCTACACCAGAGACCGAAACCGGCGAAGCGCCCATTGGGTTCAATTCCTTAAACAACAAGCGGACGGCAACATCTACAAATTGGGGCTGCTTGCTGTACAACGCATAATAAGCCGTGAAGCGTGAAAGCGTGGTGGTATCAAAATAATAAGGTGCGCCAAAAGAAAAAAGGATCAATTGTTTATTCAGGAACAGCGCCGGATGTTCACGCAGCAAACGACTGATAAGCGCGGGCTGCCCTTTGGATGAGGAGGCAATCGAAACCACCACCCAATCGGCATTATCAAGATCATCACTTATAAATTGATTATCGTCGGGTGCATCCAGCAGGGCTTTCACATTGTCAAAGGAATAAGACTTAAGCCGAAACGATTCAACCTGATTGCCGCTCTGCGGTCCGTACAACCGCAGGGTTGCATCTTCGAGTACGTTTGCAGGGAAGACGACCTGCGGCGAACACTGCGAGCATTGCGCCACACTGACAGTATCCGTGAGGAACACAATGCGTTCATTTGGCTGCGGAGGCAGCGGCAAGATCGAGGTCAGTTCCTGCTGACTTGGGCTGATGAGTGAAGCGGCATTACGTGCCACCAAAAAACTCACATCAGAACCAGCGCCGATCTCCACGGCTTCAGGGTCTGGAATGTTCTGCTTAGAATCTGGGTTGGGCTGCAAAACCGAAGAAAGGGTGAAATCGCTATACAACCCCAGTTTGGCGGCAATAATACGCGCCGCCGAAGCATCTACCCGTTGGGCAAATGCGGGGTCTTCGCCGTATTTTTGAGCAAAGAAATCAATGGCACGAATGACCGAGGTATAAGAATCCGGCGAATCATCTGATTTGATATTGCCGAGGTAGATCAGGTCATTTCCGGCAAGAAAGGCATCACGAGCCGCAACACGCGCCTGAAACTGCCCGCCGCCAGCCACATAAAAATCTCTCACGGCAGTTGTACCTAAATTATCGCTGACCAACAAGCCGCCTTCAGCATACCAGGTGGAAAACTGGGGCAACGCAAGGATCTGCCCAAGCGCCTGCTGATCAAAACTAACAGGACGGGTGGTGGCGCGAATATTCCCTTGAAATCCTTGATAACGAATGTGCGAAACCAACAACCCATCCACCACCTCATTGGGGTCGTTGGCGTTCCCGGTCACCGCAAAGAACGGCGCAAATTCAACCTGCTTCAATTGCTCCAAACTCTTGCGAACCGTTGAAACCTCATCCTGCGGCAGGCGGTCGGCGCCGCCCGCACCGGGGAAATGCTTTGCAACCACCAATAGTTTGCCATCTGAGCCATTATGCAGCCCGCGCACATACGCGCTTCCCAACTTACCCACCCAAAACGGGTCGCCGCCAAAGACACGCACGCCCAGATCATTCCCAGTATCGGATGGCGCTTCAAGCACATCCAGCGACGGACCCATAAATAAATTAAACCCAAGCGCAGAAAGTTCCCTGCCGCGCACATCCCCCACCGAAGCGGCGATCTCCGGGTTCCAGGTTGCACCGATCGCCATTTCACTTGGCAGCGGCGTCAAGCCGCTCAAAATCTCATCGGTTGGGTAGCCATCACCCTCTTGTGAAATTCCAACGAACAAGGGCAAATAATTAAACCAGGTCGCCTCTCCTGTAACGGGGTCTACCCTCATCGTGCTGGAATTAGCCCATTCAACACGCTGTAAGTCTTCGATCAAGCGGTAGGTATCCACAACCATATCTGCCCCGCCAAAGTTATCGTTCCCAGCAGTCAGAATCACACCGCCCACATGACGCTTGGTAATCAGATCATAGATCTGAGATTCTGTGCTCGTATCCATTCCCGTAAATGAGACCAGAAATAACTGTCCCACCCGCTCCTCTGGCGACATCGAATCTAAAACCACCCGCACAGCCGGAGGCGGGGTGGAAGTTTGCGCAGAAACGGGGATCGGCGCAAGCGAAAGTATAAAAAAGAGGATGAGGAAAGAACGTAACCAGCGCATTGCGTCACGTTTATATCACAACTTGCCCTTTGAACAAAATAGACGCCGCTCCTCGGAACGACGTCTTGAATGGAATTTCGCTTCATGCCCCGCCCATGGCTTGCCTCGGGCATTCGGACGGTTTTTACTTCGCCCTAGCCAAAACCTGAACCGCCGTGCCCGGGTCATCGGTGAAGAAGCCATCCACGCCCCAATCGCGCAGGCGTTGAATCTCTTCCGGCGAGTTTGCCGTCCATACATGCACACGGCGATTCACACGGTGCGCCCGTTGTACACTCTCGCGGCGGACATCTGAAATATACGGATGTGACGCCTGATAATCGCCGAACATGAAACCAAACGAACGCGCCCACAACCCCAATAATCCTGGCAGGGCAAGCAGCCCGCGCGGAATTTCAGGGATGATCTGCGCGGCAGTTTTCAAATTGCTGGATTTGAAGGATGAAAAAATGATCTGCTTTGCGTTGTTGTGACGTTTGATCAATTGGCAAACTTTTTCAACCAACGCATCGTGACCGGCGTAATAATTGGTCAGTTCAATGTTGATCAACCTGTCACGCCCCACGGTTTCAAAAACCTCTTCAAGCAGCGGCACTTTTGTGCCTGCAAATTTCTCATTGAACCATGTTCCGGCATCCAATTTGCGTATCTCTTCAAGTGTGAGCGCAGCCACCTTGCCCTTGCCGTTTGTGGTGCGGTCTACGGTTTCGTCGTGGATGACAATGACGTGACCATCGGCGGTGAGTTTGGCATCCAGTTCAACGCCGTCGGCACCTTTTTGAATGGCTTGGGAAAATGCCGGAAGGGTATTCTCCGGTGCGTGGGTAAGGTCGCCGCGATGGGCGAGAAGGATGGGGCGTGGAAAAGTTTCAAGCATGGCTGGCAGGTTCAGGGGTAGAAAAAGAGGCGGGGGTTAAATATCCACAAAATAGGCTTTGGCAGCCCTATCGAGCATTTCGCGGGACATGACGGCGGGAACGGACATGTAGGAAGAAATATCGAGGATCTGGTCACACAGGTCGCGCGGGTGTGAGGCGCGTAGTTTGCGGTTGCGTTTGATGTACCATTCCTGCAAAAGATAGGCGAGACCCTGGTCGTTGTATTCCACACGTTTGTCTTGTGCAACACGTTTGAAGATCTCGCGATATTCTTCAAAGGATGGGTCGCCAATTTCGATCTTGTGGCGCAGGCGGCGCAGGAAGGCTTCATCTACAAGGTCTTTGGGCGGCAGGTTGGTGGAGAAGACGATCAAGACATCGAAGGGCACTTCCACTTTGCGTCCGGTATGCAGGCGCAGGAAGTCTACGCGGTTTTCGAGGGGGACGATCCAGCGGTTGAGCAGGTCGCGCGGGCGAACCTGTTGGCGCCCGAAGTCGTCGATGAGGAGAATGCCGCCATTGGCTTTTACCTGGAACGGCGCTTCGTAAAATTTTGTGGTGTCGTCAAAAACGAGGTCGAGACCTTCCAATGTAAGTTCACCGCCGACAACGATGAAAGGTCTGCGAATTTTTACCCAGCGCGGGTCGCGGCGGGCGCTGCCGCGCAGCGAGCCGGTGGAACTTCCGTTTGCATCGCCTTCATTGGAAATTTGGTGGCTGACCGCATCGTAGACTTTGATGACTTGTCCATCGAGATAGAGGGCGTAGGGGATGTACATGCTCTGGCTGAGTACCATGTTGCCGAATGAACGGGCAATACTGGTCTTGCCGTTGCCGGGAGGTCCATACATAAAGATGGAAGTACCCGAATTGAGCGCGGGACCAAGCCGTTGAAAAGATGCTTCTGAGATCACCAGTTGCGAGAGGATCTGGCGCATGGTGCGGGTGGTGACGGTTAGCCGTCCGCTTTTTTGTTTGCGAATGGCTTCGTTATACATTTCAAAGGGCACAGGGGCGGGTCCGGCATATTGGCTGCGATCCAGCGCTTCACGGGCACGAATAATACCCAAACCGGTAATACCAAATGTATAGGAACCTTCTCCCAACCCGCCTTGTGAAGATTTGACCTCGATCATTTTTTCCTGCTTGAGAGAGGTGAGCAACTGATCCGTCACACCGGCAAATGGCAGGGTGATCTCTTCGGCGATCTTGCTGCCGGTGAGGTAACCGCGAAAATAAAGTACTTTTAATATCAGGTCTTGCAGCCAAAGCGTGGAAAGCCCTGTATCTTCAAGGCTGTTGATCTGCGGCGGAGTAAACCCACCCGCAGGTGTAGAGAGTTGTCCTGTTTGTTGTCTAACGACCATAGATTCACCGATTCCAAATAAATTTTTCGGGCTATTTAATTATACTTCTTTTCGTTTATAATCCAGCCACTATGAAACTTTCCGTAATTATCCCCGTTTACAATGAAGTTGAAAGCCTAGAGACCATCGTAAAACGTGTGCAGGATACAAAGCTGGCACATGAGATCGTACTCGTAGACGACGGTTCAAAAGACGGCACACGCGACATTTTGAAAAAATGGGAAGGCAAAAAGGGTCTTAACATCATCCTGCATGAAAAAAATCAGGGCAAGGGAGCTGCCGTGCGCACGGGCATGGGAGCCGCCCAAGGGGATGTTTTACTCATTCAGGATGCCGACCTTGAATATGACCCGCGTGATTACCCCGAATTGCTTCGCCCGATCGAAGAAGGCGTGGCAGACGTTGTCTATGGTTCGCGCTTTCTCGGCAGGGCGCATCGTGTGACCATGTTCTGGCATTTGATGGCAAACAAACTGCTAACCCTGTTCACAAATATTTTATACGACACCATTCTTACGGATATGGAAACAGGCTATAAGGTCTTCCGCAAAGAAGTGATCGCGGGAATGACCATCCACGCCAACAGTTTCAACTTTGAACCGGAATTCACCGCCAAGATTCTCAAGCGCAAGTACCGCATCTTTGAAGTGCCGATCACATTCAACCCTCGTGATTATTCACAGGGAAAAAAGATCAAGCTGCACGATGCTTTCGAAGCCGTTTGGGCGCTGATCAAATATCGGTTCATTGACTAATTTCAAATATAAAACATCCCGCTGGAAAGCCAGCGGGATGTTTTATTTACGCATTACGAATTACGCATTACGCATTTCGACCCTACGGCAGAAACACCGAATAAATGGAGATATAGTCTCCGGCTTCGTAATCTCCCATGCCATCATTGATCTTGCTCTTGAAGGTCACAGAGGTTTTCAGGGTGTTCTCGCCAGATTGCCAATCGGAGAGCGCCGTGTAGATAATGCGGCACTGATTTCCGCCAGCGGGCAGGTCGCTCACCGCGAATTTATCCAGGGGAACAACCTCGCCATTCAACTCAAATTGCACGTCGATCTGGCTGAAGTTTTGATCCAAAATTTCGGTGGTGGTCGTACACCAGTAATATGCCCAGATCAATGTTTCAGATTTTGCGAGCGGCACGGTATAAGTCAACACACCGGGAGAGGAAAGCTCTTCATCAGAATAGCTTTCACGGGTTTTATCTTCCACAAATTTGGCGCCTGCTGCAAAAGCATTTTCAGATTCAGCCTGTGTGGCGATCTTTGGCGGCGCAGATGGGGTAACCCCCGCCCCCTTGGGCTGGCTGATCACCTTCTCGGCTGCTTCAAGAATTACATCTTCACCTGCCAATTCGCGCTGGAAGGTTTCAACGGTCACCGGCACGCGCACATCCGGCGCAACACCACCGCCTTCAATATGGATATTGCCATCTGCATCCATCTGGCGGGATACGGTAAGTTGGACGTACGTGTCACCCGGCATGAGGAAGGCTTCTACGCCGCCACCTGCACCAGAGGTTGGGTATTCACCCACAATGATTGCGCGGTCGTTGACGGTCATGGCATAGGAGAAGAACTCACACGCCGAGACACAAGCCGGTCCTACCATCACCACCACCGGACCACTGTACTGCAAACCTTCGCGCGGCGGGAGCATTAAGGCTTCACTTGCGGGATCCATGTAAAATTCGCCGGTCACGTCATCATAAGAAGCGCCCTTGCCCACGATGGTTTCTTCCTTGAAGAAGTAAGCCGCCATTTGGTCTGCAAGCCAACCGCTGCCGCCGCCATTGTGACGCATATCCAGAATCACACCAGGCACTTCATTATCGATGAAGTATTGAAGCGCATATTCCCACGCCTGAATGGAGAGCACCTGATTTTCAGAGAAGCTTGTGATCTTGATGTATCCATATCCGCTGGGCAAAATCTCAAAATCCACCGGCAGGGATGTGGCGGGTTCTCCTGCATAGAAAGACGTAATGCCAAAGCTATCACGCTCGGCAACCACATCCAATGCAACTGTCTGCTCAGAGCCGCCGGGGTTGATGAAGGTCAATTCCACCTGCCCCTTATCAGCACCAAAGCGGGTAGCGTAACGAAGCTGCTGCAAACGCTTGATCTCGGGGTTACTAAACGGCGAAGACCACGGCACAACCGCCGAAACAAATTCATCGATCGGAGCGCCATCCAAAGCAGTGACTTGTGCGCCAAATTGAACGCCAGCCTTTTCCGCCGGTCCGCCTGGGGTGACAAAACGCACCACGATCTGACCATCGCTGGTTTCACCCAGTGCGATCCCGATCCCTCCGGCAATATCGGCTGAGAAATCAGCGTTCAATGCCGATGTATCCATGCCGACATGCGTATCGGGAATGGACCAAAGGAAATCGCGCAGAGCCAGCGCAAACATGTGCGCATCGTTGGCTTTTTCAGCCTCTTCAAAACGCGGGCGGAATTCCTTATCACGTGCATCCCAATCGATATTCTTATATTCCGTGAAAGCATATTCGTTGCGGAATTTTTCCAGCATGGCATCAAAGGCTTCGGTATAGCTCATATCCGAGAAATCATCCAATGCCGAGCTTTCAGGCTCATACAGATCGAGGGTGAGGCTTTCTGAGCGATCCATTGCAAACGGAGACTGATCCATATCGATCATAGACCAACCGGCGGGCAAGTCCATCATGGGGTCATCTTCGGTGAATAATTTCTCATCCGCGCCAAAATCTGAAGGGAATTGCTGGTTTGCATCCGGCGCATACACCAAATATTGACCGCCAAAAACTTCGAGGAACGAATCGCTATCTGTGCTGACACGGGTGGAAGCATACGCACTAGACCAACCACCGCCGCCCTGATCGCGGCGTTCCAAATATGGGTCTCCCCAGGTATTGGTCCAATAGGCTACGGCAAAGATCATCACGCCAGTATCGGTCTCGCCGTCATTATCCACATCATGGAGCGTACCGCTCGGTACGGCGGGCAACGTCAAACTATATGTAAAAGGTGATGTGTAAAAATCGGATGTGATCTGCCCCATCACCTGAGATTCGGTTGGAATAAGGAACTTGCGGTCGCGCGTCACAAAACCGCCCTGATCTTCCAGAATCACGATCGGTTCGGCAACACCCATGGTGAAGAACAGGTCGGTGTACGCCACACTCCCTGTCACAACCGTGGGACCCTCCCCCTGTGACGCAACAGCCTCCATGCCAGGCTCAGCAGATTCTTCGCCCGAGTCATTCGATACAAGGGGCTGCAATCCCCCACAGGCAGTTACAGCCAAACTCAACACAGCGATAAAACTAAAGATAGAAAACCATTTTTTCTTCATACGTCTGCCTCCTAAAAAGTTTTTCAATTATACCTGCGGGTGTTTATAATCGCTGCATGGAAAATACAAATAACGAAATCCAAATTGAATTTCAACGGGCAGAACAAGCCAGATCGAAAGGAAATGAGGGACAGGCACGAGTTTGCGCCCGTCGCGCGGCTGGCATCGCCATTCGAGATTACCTCACCCGCAAAGGGACGCCGCTGCCAAGCCGCTCTGCCCATGATCTGCTTGCCTTCATCAAGGAAGCTGCGCCTCTCCCCCCTGACCTGGAACGGGTCGCTGACCATTTGACCTTGCGCGTCACCGAAGATTTTAAACTCCCTGTGGATGCAGACCTTATTGCCGAAGCAAAGCACTTGTGCGATTGGCTGCTAAAACATTAAACGAAAAGTCCCCAAGAATGACCCTGGGGACTTTTAGCTATTTGCCTCTAATTACATTGCATCTCTGCGTCCAACAAGATAGTAGAACGCCCGTGCAAGCGTTACCAGCAGCAACATGCCAGACATCACACCGCCGAAGACCACAAACAAACGCCGCCAATCTGTAATGCGCAAACGAATCTCGGAACGGGTCGGCATTTGAATGCGTCCGCTCAGGCGTTCGATCATGCCGCTCGGAGGCGCAATCCGCTGTAACGTCCGAGAGAGATGCGTTTCAAGGGATTCAATATCTTCTGGGGAGGGGGATGTCCGCTTCACGTTCACCGTTCCAATTTATTCAACAGGGTATAACACAAGACCCACGGTTCCGGGTCCGAAATTGATCACCAAAGAAATGGCGAGGTCTGAGGAAAAGGTCTCTTTGACATTCAGGCGTTTCTTTGCCTCTTCCAAGAGAGATAGACTCGTGGCTTCATCCCGCGCGTGGACAACGCCCACATGTACGGGCTTATCGCCGACTTTTTCTTTTGCAAGTTCAAGCACACGCTCAATCGCGCCTTTGCGGGTGCGGACACGATCCACCATATCCACTACGCCGTCTTGAAGCAGGGCAATCGGTTTGAGGTTGAGCGCCGAAGCAAGCGCAGAACGCAGTGCGCCAACTCGTCCGCTGCGGCGGGCATACTCAAGGGTATCGAGGGTAAGAACTACATGAGCCTGGCTGCGAATACCTTCAATGAACTTGACGATCTCTTCCATGCTTTTACCAGCACGTTCCATTTGGCGGGCAGAACGACACATGAAAGCAGTTCCCATCGTCCCGGAAAGAGTATCGACCGGAATCACATTGTAGGTTCCCTTGAGTTCTTCTGCCGCCGAAACAGATGAAGCATACGTGCCGGAAAGTTTACTGGTGATGTGAATGGAAAGAATGGTATCGCCAGGTTGGGCGATCTTCTTGTAGTATTCAACAAATTGATGCGGGGAGGGCTGGGAGGTTTTGGGGTGCGGAAGGGTTTTGCTGTCTACCAGTTTGTAGAACTCATCGAGGCTCAGTTCTTCATCCTGAACATAGGTTTTTTCTTCCCCGAAATGCACATTGATCGGAATACGGTGGATATCAAACTCTTTGTACCACGCTGCTGGAAGATCTACTGCCCCATCGGTAACGATTCGTACTGCCATGGTTTACTCTCCTTCAAGATTAAGATGTTGGTCATCCAGTTGATCTCGAAGTGCCAGAAGAGTGCGATGATACAGGCTCTTCACGGCTCCTTCGCTTCTACCCATGATCTTGCCGATCTCGGCGTTCGACATATCTTCGACGAACTTTAAGATGAGCAGGTTTTGTCGTTCCGGCGGCAGCTTGCGGATCATCCGCAGCAGGGCATCCTGTTCCTGCGAGCGCATCAGATTCCTCTCAGGATGTTCGCCCTTGGTCGGAAGAATGGGCAGATCATCGATCGGAATTTCCTGTTTTCGGCTGCGGTCACGATGCCAGTTCGCCACAAGATTGTGGGCAATGCGGTAGAGCCATGCCGAAAATGGAACGCCCCGATCCGTGTAGTTTTTTATGTGATTCATTGCCCGTTGAAAAACGCGTGCCGTGAGGTCTTCGGCATCGTGCTGATTTCCGGTGCGATAGTACACATAGTTAAAAATACGCTCAGCGTAACGCTCGTAAAGTTCGCCAAACGCATCCCGATCACCTGTGGAGGCACGGGCTAACACGTCTTCTTCACGATATTCCATTTCCGACAAGTTGAAAAACCTTACCGGCGGAACTTGAATAACTAAACACCGCCGGATTTGAGAAGTTGCACTCAGTATAACATGACCAATTTCCTACAATTGGTAGGGGCAAACAGTAGGGTTAACCCTACCGACAGGAGGGACCATTTTGGAGATAATGCAAACACTTATTGTTCAAACCAATGTAAAGGAGCTTTTTATGAAACTCGACAAAACTTTAGCTTTAATTTTGACTCTGGCACTGACCTTCTCTTTGTTTGGGTCTGTATCCGTTGCCCATGCCCAAACCACCTGTACCGATGCCACCGGAGCAACCATTCCCTGCCCGCCCACTGGCGGCGATAGCGGCTCTGGCGAAGGGGACGACAGCGGCGGCAACCAACCGAGCGGTGGAAACCCCAACCCGCCTTCGGTGGTCACTGCCACACCCAGCCCCACCCCATCTCCCGAGCCAACAAGTACACCTTTACCGTTTCAAGCACAACCAACATTAGACCCCACTAAAAACGCGCCTATCTTTGAAGTTACTCCAACACCCACTGCCGAACCTGTGATTACTTCCTCAGGCAATGATGGCGCAACCGAGGGAGAAAATGACTGGGAGGATGTCTGCACCTTCGATCTTTGCCTGGGCTTGACCGCAGCCTGCTATTGGGATGGCGGCACCCCCGAGATCGTAGAAGATGGGTCAGGCAACACCGGCGTTCATTGCACCATTCCAGATGACGACGATGGCGCTGCGGCTCCCTTCCCTTGGGGACCGGTTGGTATTGTTGGGATTGTTGTTTTGCTTATGGCCATGCTCCTGCCCGCAGTTCAAAAGTTCAAAAATAAACCAGATACTCCGCAGGGAAGATATTGGGATACATTCGGAGATATTAAGGGTGACAATGTTGCACCCACTCCAACGCCGCAGACCCGCGAACATATTCTTTTGGCAAAGCAACAAGATGGCAGCACATCAGGCGCTTCCAAACCCAAACCCAAGCCCAAGCCCAAGCCCGCGCCACAACCAACTCCGCCCCCTTCTCAACCAAAACCCAGCAGTGGACCCCGCGGAGATTTTGACCTTGATGCGGATGTAGACGTAAGTGATTTCAACCCCTATAGGGAATAACCCAAAACTTAGTAGGTTATTACATGAACAGCCCGCGTCAGTCATTTTGACGCGGGCTTGTATTTTCCAGATACCACGCCGCCGCCTCGGTGCGATTCTTTACGCCGAGTTTTCTAAAAATATTTGCAACATGCTTTTCGACTGTTTTCATCACCACCACCAATTCGGTGGATATTTCTTCATTGGTCTTGCCCTGCGCCAGCAGACGCAGCACAGCCAACTCGCGTTCGGTGAACAGAGTTTGCAGCCCAGTCCGGGGTTGCATGTCGTCCAAGATTTCGTTACACATCTCAACGGCATGTTGTAACAACTGTGTTTCATTGCTTTTTCTTCCAATTTCCATTTGAATATTAAAATCTTCTAGCAGAATTGCATTCATCACGCGCTGAGTCATGCTCTCAAAATTCGCCTTTTCCGCCGGTAGAATGACCTCGCCCTCTCCCGCATAATTCTGCTCAATAAACCCAATAAAGCGGGCAGCCATATCATTCCTATTGAGCGAAATACAAAACGCAATGAGGGCTTCGAACATGGTTCGGTACAAATTCCGGTCTTTTTGAGTCTCCAGCATCTTCACACACTTCAAAACCACCTGTGCGGTTTCCTTGTGTTTGCTGGTTTCGCCCAGAACACGCGCCAAACTGACCAATGCCCATGTATAAATAAACGGCACATCCATGTGTTCGAACAAGGACAGCGATTTCAAAAAATTTTCTTCCGCCTCCTTGTGTCGCCGCAACCGAAGTTCAAGATAACCAAGCCCTTGCAAACAAGCAGCTTGATAATATTCATCTTTCAACTCCATTGTCAAAAGCAGGGCATCCTCAAGATAGGTACGCCCAGTTTCATATTCTTCAATACCAACGTATGAATTTCCAAGATTAATGAGCAAACGCATTTCCTGCCAACGATCACCCATTCTCTTAATGATCTCAAGCGCCTGTGCATAATATGTCATTGCCGCTTCGAATTCACCCATATATTCCAGATTAATGGCAGAGTTGTTGAGACTTTCCCACAATAGATCTTCTCTATTCAAGGTACGCGCAGCCGCCAGCGATACTTCATGAAAATCTCTTGCAATGGCGTAGCGCCCCATGATCCAGTATGCATACCCCAAGAAACCATAGATCTTCGATTTCTGATAAAGCAAATCATTTGAGATACCCCCAGATGAAATGGCAGCCTGCCTATCAATGATGGCTTTCGCTTTTTCCAGCCAGGATACACCGACTGCATAATGAGCACGCAACAGCCAATACCGCTGCAAGTGTATTAACATTTCATACCCACTCTGAAAGAACGGGCCTGCATACCCATCATCAAGTGCAAACCTCAATGCGGTTTGGATATTGGCAAGTTCATCATCAAGCAAGTCCAGCCATTGCACCTGTTCGGGGCTACGAAAACCCTGCTCGGCATCTCGCGCCAATGCAAGGTAATACCCAATAAACTTTTCTGTGAGGGTATTCACGTCTTCTTGCTTAAAAGCCTGCTCCAACGCAAACTCGCGGATACTTTCCAAGAGATGAAAACGAACCTCATTCCCATGGAAAGGCTGGGCAAGATTCTTATCCACCAATGAGGCGAGGATGTGCTCCGCTTCATTCTCAGGGACGGCTGTTACCTGCGCCAGTGAGCCGATGCCAAAGCCCGAGCGGAAGAGCGCCGCCGCTTGCAGCATGTGCTTCTCTTTGTCTGTGAGCAGGTTGTAACTCCAGGCAACCATGTTCCGCAGGGTGCGTTGACGTTCAGGCATGTCACGCGGACCGGATGTAAGAGTGGCTAAAAGTGGCGAATCAGTTTCGAGGTCTGATGTGAGGCGGGCGAGCAGGGCTTGCGGGGTGAACATCCGTGTGCGCATGGCGGCAAGTTCAATGGCAAGCGGAAGTCCATCCAGTTTTTTACAAAGCTCGGTAATGGCAGGGGTGTTATCTTCGGTTAATCGAAAATGCGGGTTGAGGGTTTGAGCGTATTGTGTAAAAACCTGCATGGCATCGGCTGATTCGAGCGGGACAAGCGGCAGGACGTGTTCACCACGCAGGCGCAGCGTCTCACGGCTGGTAATCAACAGACTGACGTGTGGGTTATCGTCTAAAAAATTGGCAATGATATTTGCGCCGCTGACCAATTGCTCAAAGTTATCCAACACAAACAGGATGGAACGATTGGCGAGGAAATCGCGCAGGGTGTCGGCGATCTCGCGGCTGGGATCTTCTTGCAAGCCCAGCGTTGCGGCAATGGTCGGCAAAATGAGTGCCGGTTCGTGAATGGAAGTCAGGTCAATGAAGAACAGCCCGCCGGGAAATTTCCCGAACAGGGCATGTGCTGTGTGCAAAGCCAGCGTGGTTTTGCCCGCGCCGCCAAACCCAACCAGGGTCACGAGGCGTATATCGGGCTGGTTAAAAAATTCAGAAACAGTTTTCAACTCTGCTTCGCGCCCAATCAACTTTGTGCGCAAGGCAGGCAGGTTGCTGGGAATCGAAACGGTAAGAGCATTATTCTTTTCACGGTTCAAGCTGCCAGTTACCGCGCCACGGGAATCTTTTTCGTACGCATTCATAGGATATGAGGATTATAACTTTATTGGGCACATCCCCTACCTTTATACTATTTTACAAAAAAGTAGGGTTAACCCTACCGACAAAAATGGGAGGATATGGATAATTTGGACGATAGTCATGGTCAATGGTCTATCGTCAATTCAAACTCGGAGGTTTTTCACTCATGAAACCAAAACTCATTTCAACCCTCGGCATTTTATTCCTGTTGTTTTACCTGCTGCCCCCGGCAGGCGTTACGCCTGTGCTGGCACAAACCTGCACTGACTTGGCAGGCAACCCCATTCCCTGCCCCACCGAGGAACCGCCAACCGGAGGCGGTGGTAGCGGCAGCGAAGATGAGAGCGACACCAGCTCTGGCGGCTCGAACCCCACCAAGCCCGAAATCCTCTTCCTCGGAGCGAACGAAAACTACCTCGACCCTGCCAACTGGAACAATGGCGGGCGCATCCCCGGCGCGGATGATTCTGCCCGGTTGGATGGTTTGACCGCCGTGATCGACCCGCTCGACCCGACGCCCATTCCGCTGGGAAATTTGGTATTGCGCAATCAAGCCGAGATCGTCATTTACGACGCTAATGTGCTATTTGATACATTAAACATAGGCGCTTGTGATGAAAACGCCACCCTGCTCAAAAGTACGGCACGCGCACGAAGAACTTATCAGAACAAATATATCATCAAGGCTAATCAAGCATACGATTCGGTTATACAAGCACAAACGTTTCTGCTTTCTTCAGCCTGCGGCATGAATCTGGATGCCTCCCTTCTGGATGCCCGCCGCATCATCGTGCAAGACCCCGCTTCCTTCATCCAATTTGGTTTGGGCGGCGACCAGCCCACCTCAGCAGATGGGCGCGGACCCGGTCACCATGCCCACATGCAAGGCAACGCCATAGACCTCGATGGGCAATTGAATTTGTTCTTCGTCTACGGCTTCCGCCCTCAGCCCGGCAATACCTTTGAGATCATCACCAACACCGGCGGCAACCCCATCAACGGTTTCTTTGCCAATGCCCCCGAAGGCGCGGTGCTCGGCGGCTTTTGTGACATACAGTTCCGCATCACCTACGTTGGCGGCGATGGCAACGACGTTGTCCTCACCGCTGAAACGCCCACCCAGCCCGACCCGAACTGCGGCGAAGATTTCACCAATCCGCGCCCCGACGGCAATGTGCTGCTAGACGCCGCTTCCATTGACCTTGAGCCAGATCAACCCATCGAAGTGCAAGATATCCAACTCGTCAACAACGCCGAGTGGAATCTCTACAACGGCATCGTCACCGCCCGCATTGTCGATTCCACCAACTCCACCATCAACCTATTCAATTCCCATCTCAAAACCGAAATCTTCATTGACCCTCCATTTGGCGGTTTTAGTCTCAACCCTTCCTTCCTCGAAGCCGAACGCATTGTGCTCTACAAACCTGAAACACAAGCCCGCTTTGGCTTGGGCGGCGACCAGCCCGCCTCGGCAGAGGCGCTTGGCGCAGGTCACTACGCCCGCATGCAAGGCGCTCTGATCGACCTCGACGGTCAACTCGAACTCTTCCTCGTCTATGGCTTTTTGCCCGACCCCGGCGATACCTTCGAGATCATCACCAACACGGGCGGCAGTCCCATTCATGGCACGTTTGCCAATGCGCCCGAAAGCGGCATCGTCAGCGGGTTGTGCAACATCCAATTCCGCATCACCTACACCGGCGGCGACGGCAACGATGTCGTCCTCACCGCCGAAGAACGCACCGAACCCGACCCGCTTTGCGATGAGACGTTCGAGAATCCCAGCCCCGAGAAGAACGTCCTGATCAACGCCTCTTCACTGGACCTCGAGCCTGCCGCGCCCCTTCAAGCCAAAGACCTCATCCTGAGAGATAACGCCCAACTCAACCTGCGCAACGGCTCGCTCACCGCCCGCAACGTCGACTCAAGCAACTCTGCGCTAAACCTGTTCAACTTCCACCTCAAGGTGGATACCTTGATCAATCCCGCAGTTTTTACCAATAAAATATTCCTCAACCCATCCTTCCTCCAAGCCGAGCGGGTGGAAATCGATTCAAGCGAAACCATATCCTCCTTTGGCATCGGCGGCACCGAACAAGCCGGTGAGAACAAACTTGGCGAGGGGCATTACGCCCATCTGCAAGCAGAACGCATCCGCTTGAACGGCAAACTCGAAGTCTTCTTCGTGTACGGCTTCATCCCCCAACCCGGGCAGACCTTCCAGATCATCACCGTCAACCGCGCGCGCCTCGGCGAGTTCGAGAACGCCCCCGAAGGCTCCGTCGTCGGCGGCTACTGCGACGTGGAACTGGTCATCTCCTACCTCGGCGGCGATGGTAACGACGTGACCCTCACCGCGCAAAAGTCCGCCAACCCCAACCCCGAATGGGAATGCGGTTCAACTGAACCTCAACCCGAACCGGCGCAAGAAAGCAATAACCCGGCGAACCTCACGCCCTACCTCATCGGCGGCGCAGTCCTTGTGCTGATCGTCCTGCTCGCGATCTTTTTGCGAAAACGTTCGGCGTAATATTCTCACTCGCTAATGTATCCAAAACAGGTCATGCCGTGTTGGCATGACCTGTTTTCATTTTGATAAACAAAACATTTGTGCTAAAATACTTGATTGCACAGGAGTATTATGTCATCCAACAAAATTCGTGTCGTGGGCGCACGCGTCCATAATTTGAAGAACATCACCGTGGAAATTCCACGCGACAAACTGGTCGTCATCACCGGGCTTTCGGGGTCGGGAAAATCGTCGCTGGCGTTTGATACCATCTTCGCCGAAGGTCAGAGGCGTTATGTCGAGTCGCTTTCGGCGTATGCGCGCCAGTTCATCGGTCAAATGGACAAGCCCGACGTGGATCACATCGAAGGGCTCTCCCCTGCCGTTTCGATTGACCAGAAATCCACCAGCCACAACCCACGTTCCACCGTCGGCACCGTGACCGAGATTTACGATTACATGCGTCTCTTGTTTGCGCGTGCGGGCATTCCGCATTGCCCCGTCTGCGGACGTGAAGTTTCCAAGCAGTCGGCGCAAGAGATCGTGGACAAGGTCGCCAACCTGCCCGAAGGTACGCGCATCCTCATCCTCGCCCCGCTCGTACGCGGACGCAAAGGCACGTATCAAGCCGTCTTCGAAGAAATTCGCAAGGCTGGCTTCACCCGCGCCCGCGTGGATGGAACCGTCCATTCGCTCGACGATGAAATCGAACTCGACCGCTACAAGCAGCACACCATCGAAGCCGTCGTTGACCGTCTCGTCATTTCGCAGGAGGGCTCGAAGGAAGACAAGAAAGCCGCCCTCACCCGCCTGACCGACTCCATTGAAACCGCGCTCAAATTCGGCGAAGGATACATCACTGTCAACATCCCCTCTCCCTCAGGGAGAGGGGCGGGGAGTGAGGGCGAAGACATCGCTTACTCTGAGCATCTCGCCTGCCCCGAACACGGCTCGACCGTGCCCGAAATTGAACCGCGTACCTTTTCCTTTAACACGCCCCAAGGCGCCTGCCCAGATTGCCAGGGGCTTGGCTCGAAACTGGAGATCGACCCGGCGCGCATCATCCCAGATGACAGCGTGTCGCTGAACGATGGAGCGATCGCCAGCATGGAGTGGGGTCCGCGTGAAGAAGGCGGCTACTACTGGAGCACACTCGTCACCGCCGCCAAGCATTACAAGATCGACCTCGACGCGCCATTTAGAGATTTAACCGATGAACAGAAAAAGGTCATTCTGTATGGCACTGGCGACAAACAACTGCCGATGAAATACACCAACTCCAGCGGATTCGAAGTCAAGTTCAGCCGCGCCTTTGAAGGTGTGATAACCAATCTCGAACGCCGTTACAAAGAGACCAACTCGGAATACATCCGCGAGAAAATATCGGAATACATGTCTGACCGTCCCTGCCCATCATGCGGCGGGAAACGTCTTAACCCGGCGGCGCTGGCTGTGACCGTGGACGATGTCAACATCGTCCAAGCCAACTCGTGGCCCGTGTTGCAGACTCTTGAATGGGTCAAGAAAATTTCAGGCAAAGGCTCACCGCTTACCAACAAACAGAAGACCATCGCCGAGCGTGTCATCCGCGAAATTCACGAACGATTGAACTTCCTCGTCAACGTCGGCTTGGATTATTTGACCCTCAATCGTTCTGCCGTCACTCTCTCGGGTGGAGAAGCGCAACGCATCCGCCTGGCGACTCAGGTGGGTTCCCGTCTTGTGGGCGTCCTCTACGTTTTGGATGAACCTTCGATTGGTTTGCATCCACGCGACAATTCGCGGCTTCTCGAAACACTCAAGGGATTGCGAGACCTTGGCAATACGGTTCTCGTCGTCGAACACGATGACGAAACAATCCGCGAATCGGACTGGGTGATTGATCTTGGTCCCGCCGCGGGCGAGCATGGCGGGCAAGTGATTGCAGAAGGCACACCCAAGCAGATTTTGGCGCACCCAAAGTCACTGACTGGACAATATCTCTCGGGGCGGAAACAGGTTGAAATCCCGAAGAAGAGGCGCGAAGGCAATGGCAAGTCGCTTAAGATCGTGAAGGCGACGGCTAACAATCTCAAGAATATCGATGTCAACATCCCGCTTGGGGAGCTGGTTTGTATCACGGGCGTTTCCGGCTCGGGCAAATCCACGTTGATGAGCGACATCCTTTATAACGAACTTGCGGCGAAGTTGATGGGCGCACGCACGCAATCGGGCGAGCATAAGACCATTGAAGGCATTGAGCATCTCGATAAGATCATCAACATCGATCAGTCTCCTATTGGGCGCACGCCGCGTTCGAACCCGGGGACATATACCGGCTTGTTCGATGAAATCCGCAAGTTGTTTGCAGAGTTACCCGAATCAAAAGTGCGCGGCTACAAGCCGGGGCGTTTCTCGTTCAACGTACATGGCGGGCGCTGCGAAGCCTGTCAGGGACAGGGCGAGTTGCGCATCGAAATGCAATTCTTGCCAGATGTGTACGTGCCTTGTGATGTGTGCCACGGCAAGCGCTTCAACCGCGAGACCTTGCAAGTGATGTTCCGCGATAAGTATTCCATCTCCGATGTGCTCGACATGACCGTTGACCATGCGTTGGGTGAATTTCAAAATTACCCACAGATGCAAAACAAACTGAAACTGTTGCAGGAAGTTGGCTTGGGTTACGTGCGTGTCGGTCAGCCTGCCACGACTCTTTCTGGCGGTGAAGCGCAGCGCGTGAAGCTCTCGAAAGAGTTATCACGCCGTGCCACAGGACGCACATTGTACGTGCTCGATGAGCCTTCGGTCGGTCTGCACGCCGCCGATGTTCACAAACTCATTGAAGTTTTGCAAAGGCTGGTGGATACGGGCAACTCGGTCCTCATTATTGAGCATAATCTCGACATCATCAAAGTTGCCGACTGGCTGATAGACCTGGGTCCCGAAGGCGGTGACCGCGGCGGGGAACTCATTGCAGAGGGAACACCGGAACAGGTGATGAAGGTTAAGGGGTCGTACACGGGCAAGTATTTGAAAGAACATATGAAGTAATATCCAAAGGTCGAAAGTGACAGAGTAAAACCTGCAACTTTCGACCTTTGACTTTTAACGTACAAAACATTTTTCAGGTAGAATCACTTTGCACTTAAATGGACGGACAGCCATTATTATGACAGTGCAAAAAGGAAACAATTCATGACCTACACCCCGCCCCCTTCCCGCCCGCCCATCGGTTCAATGGGTTCACTCCGCAAGAAAAACCGCAGCAGGCAAAACATCATTGTTATTATTGCTGGCGTCCTCTTGTTGGGAGGTCTTGCCCTATTAATCTACTGGATGACCCTCCCCGGAAAGCCGATTGCCCGTATGCTGGCTACTGAAACCCCCACTCCCACCGTCACATTTACGCCCACCAATACGAGCACGCCTACATCTACCTCTACACCCACAGAAACGCCCACTGTCACCCCCACGGCAACCTTCTCAGCTCCCTTCACTTATACAGTGCAAGACGGCGATTATTTGGCGATCATTGCTGAAAAATTCAGCCTGGGTGACAATGCGCTTGCGCTCATCCTGTTGCTCAACCCCTACAATGAAGAGACCGGTATTGGCATTGACCCGATCACGTTGAACGTCATCCCGGGACAGGTAATTTTGCTGCCCAACCCCGATATGCAGCTACCCACAGCAACCCCAATACCTTCCAATTTACGAGCCGGAACATTGATCCCATACACGGTGCAAGCCGGTGATTCACTTGGAGCAATCGCCATTCTGTTCAACAGTACCATCGAGCGCATTATCGAAGAAAATAGCATCGAAGACCCGAATGGGCTGTTCGTTGGGCAGGTGTTGCAAATCCCTGTAAATCTGGTCACCGCGACCGCCACCTTCCCGCCGACAAGCACCCCCATCACCCCGGGACCAGGCACAGAACTACCTACTGCGTCCCCCACTCCGATTAATTAACGGATGTTAGCAGCAGGGGTGACCCAACCGCATTCTACGAAAACCATGCGCAAAGGGTGACCCTTTCTTGTTGATTGGTGTCTTATTCAGCCCAGACGGAGGGGATGATATCGCCCCTACGCTCAACACGGCAGCCGCCTTATTCGAGGTTTAAGCTCCAAATAAGGCAGAACAGCCAAATGAAGAAATCCGCAAGCAGAATTGCCCGCGGATTTCTTTTTTAATTTACTGGACAAATCCCCCCCCGCCATGTAAAATATGTCGCCGTCGTAAAGTAAGGCAAGAATTTTTTGGAGGAAGACCTTGGCTAACATTCAATCTCAGATCAAACGTAATCGTCAGAACGAGAAGCGTCGTTTGCGTAACCGCAACGTCCGTGGCGCCGCCCGCACTGCCGATAACGCCGCGCGCAAAGTTCTCACCAACGATACCCCCGAGACCCAACAGGTCGTGATGCAAGCCATCAGCGCCCTCGATAAAGCGGTCGAAAAAGGTGTCATGCACAAGAACACCGTCGCGCGCCGCAAGAGCCGTCTGATGAAAGCCCTTGCAGCGTTGACCAAAAAGAGCGCGTAGTACAGCACTCGAACAGCAACGGGAGTCGCAAGACTCCCGTTTTTGTTATATGCACATGATGTGCCCGGCAGCGGAAAGCAAACAAAAGAAAAAAATGCCCATCGTCATCTTCATCAACGGCACATCCTCCTCTGGCAAAACCTCCCTGCTGAAACTTCTGCAAAAGAAACTGCCAGAACCCCATCTGGATATGGGCATCGACAAGTTCATTTGGATGCTGCCCAGCCGCTACCTTGACCGTCCGCTTTGGGATGACGTGCTCGGAAAAGCGGTTCACTCTGGACCTGTGGGCTGGTCGCTGTTCTCAGGCATGCACCACGCCATCGCCGCTGCCGCTTCGCGCGGAAACAACATCCTCGCCGACCATGTCTTCGTCGAAAAAGCCTGGGTGGATGAGTGCGCTGAATTGTTTGCAGAGATGAATGCCTACCTCATCGGCTTGACCTGTCCGCTGGAAGTTTTGGAACAGCGTGAAAAAGACAGGAAAGACCGCACGCTCGGTCAAGCCAAAATGCAATACGAAGTCATTCACAAATTCACTCAATACGACCTCGAGTTGGATACCTCCAAATTAACGACCGAAGAATGTGCTGAACAGGTAATCGAACGTTTGAAGTTACCACCCACTGCATTCAAGAGTCTAATCCCGAAGGGATGACAGGATTCTAGCAACAACCAAATCGACACATGAACCCCGAAGGGGTGTCATAGCATGATAAAACCTATATCACCCCTTCGGGGTTGGGATGATATAACCCAAAGATCTATAATCATTTCACGCCTTCGGCGTTGAAAGTAGATATAATCCCAACTAAACCTATCCACAGGATCGCTACGCCTATGTTTCAAAAAGAACAACAACTCATTGAAGAAAAAGTAAAAGAGTTCTGCAAAGGCAATGATATTGCGCTGGCAGAATTGAAGTGGCAGCCCATCCCCTTCTCGGGTGAATGGGGCTTTGCTACTTCCTTCTTTCAGACTGCCGCTAACGAAGCGAAACTCGGCAAAGGGACTAAAGCTCCAGTGCCGCAAAAGGCTCAGGAAATCGCCGAGCAGGTCAAGGACACCCTTCGACTAGCCGCTCAGGGTGGAAGTGTGGCTGGTATCAGTCACATCGAAGCGGTGAAAGGCTATCTCAACGTCTACTTTAAGACATCTGAGTATGCAGGGCGCGTGGTGGAAGAAGTATTAAAGAACGGCATGGAGTTTGGGCGCGGCGCAGCGAAAACCGAAACGGTGATGGTCGAATATGCCCAGCCGAATACGCATCACTCCTTCCATATTGGGCACGCACGCAATACCATTCTCGGCGAAGTGCTGGCGAGACTGGTGGAGTTTGCAGGATATAAGACCATCCGTGCTTCATACCCCGGCGACCTTGGTCTGGGTGTCATCACGGTGATGTGGATCTATGAAAAACTATACAA
>Ga0172367_10002284_pt1 | contig 26494 bp, 22 predicted proteins | sample Lak10m_FD_114542 | JGI IMG/M metagenome (GOLD analysis project Ga0172367, IMG submission 114542) | Freshwater microbial communities from Kabuno Bay, South-Kivu, Congo - kab_022012_10m | ecosystem: Environmental > Aquatic > Freshwater > Lake | place: Democratic Republic of the Congo: South-Kivu...
GAACCCTGCGCCGAATTACAGGGCTGATCCCTGTGTTGATGTAGTACGCCCTTTCAGGGCTTTTGTCGCCTCGTCGTAACGCCTCATAGGGTTATACCCCAGGTGCGGGCGCTCATAGGGCTGCACCCTGCGACGATGTTCCTAGGGCGACACCCTGTGGCGATGTTCACAGGGCTGCACCCTGTGTTGATGTAGTACGCCCTTTCAGGGCTTTTGTCGCCTGGTCGTAACGCTTCTTAGGATTATACCCCAGGTGCGGGCGCTCATAGGGCGACACCCTGCGGGGGGCATCCAAATGGTACGTTTTTTGGAGTCAATCGCTAGCGGGGTTAAAAATGTCCAGTAGAATGATTTCGGATACCGTCGCAGCATAGGAAGATGAATCCGCGCTATGCCTTCGCATGACATATACGCCCTACAGCAAGCGCAGCGACTATGTTAAGCACACTGGGTTTTGTACCAAATCTGCGGCAACAAAAAGGGGCTTACAAGACAGCCCCTTATCCGAAGTAAAATATGTTCTATACCACCCTACCGCAATCCCACTCCGCGTACAGGCGCTTTATAACGACCTTTTCCGAATCGGGTACCGTTGAATTGCATCGCAGGCTTTAGCCGCTCGCGCTCTTCCTTGGGCAGCACAGAAAAGTCAGCGCATTCCTGCGAGCAGCAGTGGCCGTATTTTTCGGCACACTCCGGACACTGAATAAACAGAATATGGCACGCATCGTTGGCGCAGTTCTTATGTGTATCACAAGGTGCCCCACACTGATGACAGTGCGCTACCACATCCGAAGAAATACGCTCGCCCAAACGCTCGTCGAATACAAAATTGATTCCGACAAATTTATTTTCCAACCCTTCCCGCTCGCACTGGTTGGCATAATCGATGATACCGCCATACACCATGTGCACATTTTTAAACCCACGGTGCAGGTAGTACGCACTGGCCTTCTCGCAGCGAATACCACCCGTACAATACATGATGATATTTCGATCCTTATCCTGCTCCAACAGCTTTTCTACATACGGCAACGCCTCCCGAAATGTCTCCACTTCCGGACGAATTGCCCCTTTGAAATAACCGACTTCACTCTCGTAATGGTTGCGCATATCCACGATAATCGTACCTGGCTGGTCGCATAATGTATTGAACTCCGGCGCACGTAGCTCGCGTCCGCGACGCGTCACATCAAACGTATCGTCATTCAGACCGTCAGCCACCACTTTAGAACGGACTTTAATAATCAGCTTGAAAAACGACTTCGCACGCTCATCCACCGCCACGTTCAAACGCATGCCGTTCATCCACGGAATAGCATACAACGTATCGCGCAAAGCATCGAAATGTGCTGTCGGTACAGAAATCTGGGCGTTGATACCTTCATAAGCTACATAAATCCGACCATACACCTTCAGTGCTTCCAACTGGCGGTACAGCTCATCCCGGAACGCTTTGGGGTCGTTCAGATGATGATAGCAATAAAAAGACAAGGTCGTCCGCTCCTCGTTTTCCGCAAAAAATTTCTCTTTGAGGAGCTGGTTGTTGATTCGGTTATGCAATGCTTTCATAAGCTGGTTTTTTCGGAACGCAAAAATAAATGATTACATAAGCCATTCCAATGACAAATGTTAGTCCTGTGGTTCAATAGCTAATTTGCCACTATATGCAGCCTGGTTGGTTTGCCAGCGGTACATATAAACGCCGGCGCTAAGCACCGGCAACTCTATGCTGATATACGGATCCGCCCAGGACTGTACCTCTTTTTCAAGTTGCAGGCGCCCCGACAAATCCCACAATGAAAATCGGGCGCGGCCTTCGAACAGTCCTGCCTCCAGGGTAATCATGTTCGTAGCCGGGTTGGGAAAAATACGCAATACCCCTGCCTGTGGCTGCTCCTCCACACCTGTCGTGAACAACAGCGCTTCCTGCACGGCAGCCAGCACGTTAATCCGGCCGTTGCCAAAGGTGGGATTAGGAACCGTATCCCCTGAGAACCCCCCACAGGTATCGCGGGTAAAAAGTGGGTACGCCGTTTTTTTCAAAATCTCCTCCAGTTGAGCTACCTGACCCCGCAAGCGTGGGTTAGCTGAAATAATCAGTGCCACCGCACCAGCGACATGAGGCCCAGCCATACTGGTGCCACTCAAGCTGGCGTAGAATCCACGGGGCATACTGGATCGCACCGTTACCCCTGGAGCAACCACATCCGGCTTCAGGTAGGTCTTGCTTTTACCGCTATAAATAACCGGCCCCCGCGAACTAAATGTAGCGATAGAATCCAGCGAGTTGCTGGCACCCACTACAAACGAACCCGCGAAAATAGCCGGAGAATCGCTGATGCTATAACAGCTGGGGCCTTCATTACCGGCAGATACCGCTACAAAAACACCCGCTGCACGCAGATTGTCCACCGCCGCATTCAACAAAGGAATATTCGTAGGGTTACAACCCTCCATCGTAGGACATCCCCAGGAATTATTGATTACATCAGGTGCCAGTGCCGGGTTGGGACTGCCCCCTGATACCGGCGTAGGCGCCAGAAACCACTGGAAGCATTCCAGATAGGTAAAGGGGCTGCCATATCCGCGATCCATATTGCGACAGCCAATCCAGGTTGCTCCTGGTGCTGCTCCAATCTGATTGCCTAGCCCGTCGTCGCCCGCCATTGTACCCATGGTGTGGGTTCCATGCCCATGGTCATCGCAAGGTACCGCGGAATTGAATCCGCAGGGGTTCAAGGTATCCGGATGCAAGGGACTCGCCTTATGAATCGCATCGTGCCAGTTGAAATCATGCGTACCCACTGAATCCCGCTGCCAGCCTCGGTATTTTTTCAGGAGCGCCGGATGCCGCCAGTCGTACCCGGTGTCTTGCCCCCCAATCACCACGCCTTGCCCACGATATCCCATAGCCCATACCTGCGGTGCTTTTATTCGGTTGAGTCCCCATTCAACTCCCAGGCGAAGCTGTAAATCCCGCTCAACCTGCACCGGCGATACCTCTAGCCGGCCATCTTCTACTACTTGCGCCACTTCCGGCCGAGCAGCCAACGTCGCTATCAGCGCAGCATCGGCCGACGGCACATAGACGGCGTTAATGATAAAAAGCGGCACATACGCTACCTGCCGGGCTTGTAGCCAAGCGACAACGCCCAACTGAGTACGCTGCGCCACCGCCTGTAACTGCCGAAATACATACGCTCCTTTCGCTTCCTTACCTGGCAAATGCGCCGCCGCCGCCACGTCTGCCTGCTCGCGCAACAACACCAGCGCCGCTGCTGAACCTTTCTGCGCTACACTTTCCCATAGCCTGGAATCTATTTTTTCGGAAGGTATATCCGACGATTGCGCCGATAGCCCCTGTACCAGACAGAGAACGATGGCCGTCCACAGACATCGAAGACCCCACCCTGCCTTTAGGGGTCCGACAAAATGGGCTACTGGTTTTTTCATTGGCTCCTTTTTGATTTTCTATTTGCCGATTTCTTTGCTTTTTCGGGTTCCAACGGCGAAGTTTATACTTTTTCCGGGTCTGTTGAAATTTTACACCACCCGGATTTTTATAAATTTATACCCAGCCTTACGCTAAATCACCAACTCATCCCTATTTTTTCGCCCGATAGCCCGACGATGCCCACGCCGACATATCCGGCCGTTTTTTGTACCTTACGATTCCGATGCCCTGAATCACCAAATCTGTCAACCATGACCGCCGAGATCATCCTCCCACACCTGGCCGCCGACCCTGTGCTGAAGCCACTGACCGAGCAACTGCCTTTTCCGAAGCATCGGCCTGCTGAAAACAACCTTTTCGTGGATCTGCTCCGATCTATCTCTTCTCAACAGCTATCTACCAAAGCTGCAGCTACTATTTATACCCGTTTTTGTGCCCTGTTTCCCGACCATCGACCCGATGCGGGCCTACTCCTAGACATGAGCCCCGACCTGCTGCGCGCGGCCGGGCTTTCCGGCCAAAAAGCCGGCTATATGCACCACGTAGCAACTTTTTTTATCCATCAAAACTTACTCCACCAAGACTTCCAAACCTGGGAAGACCGAGATATCCTCCAAACCCTTACCCAAATAAAAGGCGTAGGTGTCTGGACCGTAGAAATGCTCCTCATGTTCTCCCTCAACCGCCCCGACATACTTCCTGTGGGCGACCTCGGCATCCAACAAGGCATCCAGCGGTTGTACGGGCTTAACCAAAGCGGAAAAGCCTTGCGAAAAGAAATGGAAAAAATTGCCGAACCCTGGCGACCATACCGCTCGTATGCGTGTTATTATCTCTGGAACTGGAAAGACCAAAAACCCACCCCTTAGCTCTGCTGCACTTTATTTCGAACTACATGACACAGGAACGCATCATAGGGATATACCCCGGCACCGATAAAGGGCCACTGGTCGTTTGCTTGGGTGGAATACACGGAAATGAACCAGCCGGTGTGGAAGCCCTTGTTCAGCTCATCCAGCGATTATCCTCAAAAGCACGCAAAAATCCCGATTTTCGTTTCAGAGGAACCCTATTGGCGCTGCGCGGCAACCTGGCTGCCTTACAGCATGGCGTGCGCTACTTACATGAAGACCTCAACCGCGCCTGGAAACCCACCCGAATACCTCTGCTGCTACAACAACCGCGTCCGGCACTCCACGCAGAGGAACGCGAAATCGCGGAGCTGCTCCACCATATCCAACAAGCCATCGATACCTATCAGCCCGATAGCCTGTTCCTCATCGACCTGCATACCAGCTCTGCCAAAGGCGGCATCTTCTGCCTGCCCGGCTCCGACGAATACAGCCGCCTCATCGCAGCCGGCATTCATGCGCCCGCAGTACACGGAATGCTCGAAACAATAGAAGGATCCGCCCTGGAATATTTCCTCGAGGAGAGCCATTTCGGTATTCCGGTATCCGGTCTGGCCTTTGAAGCAGGGCAGCACGAAAACCCGGAATCCCCCCGCCGCGCACTCGCCGCTGCCATCAACTGCCTGCGCGCCCTGGGGTGCGTGCGGCCGGCCGATGTACACAACGAACATGACCAGCTATTGCGCACTTTTTCCGAAGGCATACCCCTAAGCCTTGAAATTATATGGCGACACCATATCGAACCCGACGACCAGTTTCACATGCTACCCGGCTTTCACAATTTTGACCCCGTAAAGGCCGGACAAGCCCTGGCACAGGATCGCAACGGCACTATACGCGCCGGCACCGACGCACGCATACTCATGCCCCTCTACCAGTCACAGGGAGAAGATGGCTTTTTCCTGGTGCGCGAAAAACCGTAGCTTTGTATTCAACTTATACCACTCTACATGTCATACTCGCGGGAAGACCAACAGGCGCTATTCGCGCTGTCCAAAGCCTATCTCAACGGACAAGGTGCGTCCTTGCCCGCACTGCAAGCGGCCGATTTGCGACAACTCATCCTATTTCATGAGTGGAAATACTATATTCAGAACGACCCACTTATCAGCGACTACGAGTTTGACCAGCTATTTCAACAGCTAGTCAGCCTGGAAAAAGCACACCCCGAACTCAGCGACCCCAACTCCCCTACCCAACGCGTGGGATCTGATGTGCACGTTGCAGAAGCATACCTTACAGCGACTTCGACCGTTGAGGCCACCCTCACTGTCAACGTCCGCCACTTGTCGCCCATGCTTTCCCTGGCCAACTCCTACGACCCCGAAGATCTACGCGACTGGGATGCACAACTCAAGCGACTGCTCAACCTGCCGGAAGATGCTGATTTGGAATACTCCGTAGAACCAAAGTTCGACGGAGGCAGTATCGCCTTAGTCTATGAAAACGACCAGCTCCTTCGAGCTGCTACCCGTGGAAACGGAGCATTGGGAGAGGAAATGACAGCCAATGCCCGCGAGATAAAATCCATTCCACCGAACGCCCCCTTCTCCTACCTGGGTATCCACAAAGTGGAGCTGCGCGGAGAAGCCCTAATACGGAAAGATGTATTTCAGCGCGTCAATGACGAACGGGCAGACGAAGGACTGGCTCTCTTTGCCAACGCCCGCAACGCAGCTACCGGAAGCCTGCGCATGAAAGACCCCCGCGAAGTAGCCAAAAGGGGACTCGAAGCCTTCATCTATACACTCGGATATGCCGTAGATGCAGAAGGTAACAACCGCATGGATTGCTTTTCTACCCACTCCGAAAGCATAGAAGCCTTGGCTCGCCTGGGCTTTAAAGCACCAATAGCAGAAAGCAGGGTGTGCAAAAACATTGAGGAAGTAGTGGAGTTTTGTGCCGAATGGCAACAACGACGGGACACCTACGACTACGAAATCGACGGCATGGTAGCCAAGCTCAACCGACGTGACCTCCAGGAGCGGGCGGGGTTTACGGCACACCATCCTCGCTGGGCTATCGCATTTAAGTTTCAGGCCAAACAAGCCACTTCGACCTTACTGCAGGTGGAGTACCAAGTAGGAAAAATTGGCTCTATCACCCCGGTAGCCAAAATCCAGCCCGTCGGTTTAGCCGGCGTAACGGTATCCTCCATTTCCCTGCACAACGAAGATTTCATCCGAAGCAAGGACTTACATATTGGCGACAAGGTATTGGTAGAACGCGCGGGCGATGTCATTCCCTATATCGTCAAAGCCCTACCCGAGCTGAGGGATGGGTCGGAGACCCCCATCCGTTTTCCTATATACTGCCCAGTCAACGACCAGCCAGAGCCGGTGCAACTGGTGCGGGAAGATGGGGAAGCTGCCTGGCGTTGCCCGCATTGTATATGTGGTGCCCAAGCGCTCCAACGCCTCATTTTCCATGTATCCAAAGACGCAATGGATATTGAAGGCCTAGGCAAAGCAAACGTCGAGCGGTTTTACGACCTGGGCTGGTTGCGCAGCCTTCCCGATGTCTATCGCCTCGATTACGAGCAAATTGCCGAACTCGAAGGATTCGGACCAAAATCCGCCGCCAACCTTCGGCAAGCGGTAGAAAAAGCCAAGCAAAATCCACTCCACCGACTTTTGCACAGCCTGAGCATTCATCACCTCGGGAAAAAAGTCTCCAAGTTGCTGGCCGCTGAAATAACCCACCTCTCGGAACTAGCAACCTGGACCACCGAGGATTTTCTCCGGATTAAGGATATTGGCCCGGTGGTCGCCGAAAATATCATCCATTTTTTTCAAAACAGCAAAAACCGCGAGATGCTGGAAGAGATGGAAGTGCTGGGTGTCAATATGCGCCAGACGCCGGAAGACCTACCTCTCGCCGCCTCTGCCGACGCACCGCTGGGCGGTCAGACCATCCTGTTTACCGGCACGCTTAGTCTGATGGGAAGAAAAGAGGCCCAGCTAAAAGCAGAAGCCGCCGGGGCAAAAATTCTAAGCGCCGTGAGCGCCAATCTAAATATCCTGGTGGCCGGCGAAAAAGCAGGCTCCAAGCTAAAAAAAGCAAAGGAACTGGGGACCGTGCGTATCCTGAGTGAAGCGGAGTTTCTGGAGCTGGTAGGGGGGTAAGCGCGCCCCCGTATCCGATTAGTCGCTTACATCTTCTGATCCAGGTGTTTGCCGGTTTCCTGATGCTGAAACTGGGGAATCAACGCAGCCAGAACAGCCACAATGTCTTCTTTTTGGAGAGCAGGTTGTTGGAAAATCGCCCGGAGTTGGGCAAAGGCAGCTTCAATATCAGGCAGGGTACGCGTGGGAGGAAATGAAAGAATCCCCAATGCCTGAAAGGAAGTAAAGTCGGGTGTTTCTTCTTCGGTGAAAAACTCTTCCGCTGTTTTTTCACCCGACGTATCCGAGGAAAAATAAAAAACCGGATAGCCCCCGTCGGCTATTTCGACTACCCGTTCGCGGGCTGATTCCTCGCTGGCGCATTGGACCGGGGTGTATCCGTAGGCCTCCAGCAGCCGGTCGGCGATGTGGGTAAAAGACTGCATATCCCGTTCGGGATCCAATCGGGGAAAGAAAATGGTACCCGACTGCCCCAACAAGCAGGCCATCAGACAAATTTCGCCGGCTTCTTCCGGAGAAACGAAGTAGCGCCGGATATCGAGCGGCGCCGAGATGGGCTGCTGGCGGGCGATACGCTCCAGAAAGCCTGCCGGCAGGCTACCGTTTGAAAAAGCCACATTGGCAAAGCGAGCCGTTTTTACAGGTATTTGGGGGGAATATGCCAGCAGGACCTCCTCCATTAGCTTTTTGCTCGCGCCCATGATATTGACCGGGTTCGCTGCTTTGTCGGTACTCACACAGAAAAAGTGGCGCGGAGGCGTTTCAGACAGCCAATCCAGTAATGCTTTGGCTCGAAATACATTATTCTCCAACATCGCCTCAATGGCATAGGGGTCTTTTTCCGAGCGCACATGTTTGTGTGCAGCGAAGTTGGCTATTATATCAAAAGGACCTTCCTGCCGGAGCAGCTTTTGAAATACCACATCGCCAAAATTGATAGGGTACGTCTTGTAATCCGTTGGGATACCTAGCCCGGGGGTACTTCGCAAGTCGCGGGTCAGCTCGGTTAGTCCGTTTTCATTGATATCCACCACAAAGAGCCGGGCAGGCGTAGCCGTTTGCAGTAATACCCGGATAAACGAAGCCCCAATGGTGCCCGCTCCTCCGATGACGAGTACCGAGCGGCCAGCGATTTCCTGCTCCAGCTCGGCGCGCCGCATTTCCAAATCCCGGCGAAACATACTGCATGTCCGGCCAGTGACGTGGGAGGAAATAAAGGAAGGGAGATGCATGCGCGGAAGCGGGTTGGGTGTAGTCGGCAAAGCAGTTAAATCCAGGCGTTTTCGATAGATAATTTGATCAGCTCCGGTGTATTCATGGCACCACATTTGGAAAGCATATTCCGGCGGTGGGTATTGACGGTTTCTACGGAAATAAATAATTCGGCCGCAATTTGTTTGCTAATTTTTCCATCGATAAGCCGAATCAGGATTTCCTGCTCCCGGGCCGTGAAGCGGGAAGTAACCGGCGATAAAGGCAGCGTATCACTTTGGATGTTCTCATAGGACGGTTCGCCGTTCATTCCTATAATAGACAACACGGGAGCGCCCGTTTTTTTGTATTGGCTGATATCCGTGTGCATAATCATCGTGCTTACCAATGCCCCCTGCTCATCCATTTCGAAGACGATAGTCTGGTTGAGCAGGCGCACATAGTGCCCGTTTTTATGCTTAAACCGATAATCACAGCGCACTTTGTAGTCAAATTTTTTCTCCACCGGAAAGCGGGCAAAATACTCCATTATAATGCCCTCGTTGCGCAAAAAATAAGGCTTGTCCTCCGGATGCATCAGATCGAGCAACAACTCAATCGAAACGTCTTCTGCGGGATAACCCAGCACCTGAGCTACGTCCTCGCTCACATAGCGCATGCTGGCATCCTGCAAATCAAAAATCATAAAATAAGCATCCCCTACGGAGAAAAGGGCGATGATTTTTTCCTGCAGTGCTTTTTCAGCTTCTTCCAGGCGCAGGATTTGCCCGGTAAAAGATTGGTTCCATACCTTCTTAGCTTCCTGAAAAAAGGAAATCGAGTTGCTCATTAGCTGGATGTTTTGAATACTAGAATAGGATTGCTTAGTCGATTACTAATCCAGGGTTTTCGCTTTAGCGTACACCTCCGCCAGGTTACTCCAACAAGCTATGCGACGGGAAAACAGCCCCAAAGCCGCCTTGGACACCTATTTTTTGAATACACAAATATAGCGTGGTGACACAAACAACTCTAATGCAAAAAATGGTTCCACGCGCATATATCGCACGCCGAGACCAGCTTGCCTATGGCAGGCTACTTTTATTGGGAAAGGAAGCTACAATATACATTTTTAAAATAAATCGATATATAAAAACATATTTTATTTGGTTGGCACAAGCATATAGGCAGGAGGTGGAGGCAAGGAAGGAAAAACCTTAAATGCCAGTTGGCTATGGGGAAATAATATAATCCAAACCGTGAGGAGGAGTAAGAGGAAATCTGTTTGGAAGGAATAGTGCGCCAAGTACCACTGTTCCAGGGCGCCTTTATAGGGAGCAATCTGCTGTTCGTAGAACTGCCGGACGGGCAGTGTCGTCTCAGACATCCATTTTTCTTCGTCCCGAAACACGATAGATCCGATACCTGTTACGCCAGGCGGTACGGAATAAATGACTTCCTGTACAGCCGGGCTATATGCTTCAAAATCTACCTGCATCTGCGGACGGGGGCCCACAAAGCTCATATCGCCTGCTAAAATATTGAGTAGCTGGGGCAGCTCATTGATTTTCGTCTTGCGCAATATGCGGCCTATCGGTGTGACCCGTGGATCCTGCCGAAGGGTCAGGCTACCAGTACCCATCTGCGCGCTATTTTTGAGCATGGTCGCAAACTTCCAAATGCCAAAGGTGCGATTGAGATGCCCCACCCTCGATTGGCGGTAAAAGACTTCCCCTTCCCCCGTGAGCCGGAGCAACAGGAGAAGGGGGAGGAAGAATGGAAGTAGCAGGCATAAGCCAAGAAGCGCAAACGCTATATCAGCCGTTCGTTTTAATAGGGGATACATTGGATGTGTGCGGTTTTTGTGAGGGATTTATGGTTACAACAGAGAACGCAAGGATGGGCGCAGAGGGGAGGCCGCAAGACCTATTAGAAATAATCATCAGATGTGTTGTGCATCTTCATATAATGCACAACCGCTACTCCATACAAGGTAGCATATTGGCCTAAATCATTCAATTTTCACTTCTTCCATTGCTTTACCACTGCCTGTACCACATACTCCACCTCCTCCTCCCCCAACCCATTATAAACAGGTAACGAAACCTCATTTTCGTATAGCTGAAACGTATTAGGATAATCCGCCATCCGGTAACCCAGTCGTTTGAACAAGGTGAGCATAGGCATGGGGACATAGTGCACATTCACCCCTACCCCCGCTGTGGAAATACGCTGAATCAGCGCATCTCGCCGGGGTTCGGAGTACCCGCGAATGCGCAGCATAAACAGGTGTGCGGACGACTCCCTGTGGTCGTCCTTATAGGGAGGCAATAAAGCCCAATCCAGTGGTGAAAACGCCGATAGGTACTGCTCGAAGATGCGTTTGCGCTCCGGCAGCAACTCCGCTGTATAGCGCCGGATTTGTCCCAGGCCGATCGCTGCGCAGATATCCGGCATATTCACCTTCAGCCCCTGTTCGACGATATCATAGCGCCAGGCTCCGGGCTGATTTTTTTCAAAAGCTGATTTAGTCTGCCCATTGAGTGCAAACACCCGAAGAAAGCCTTGCTCCGCTTCGTTGTCGAAAGGGAGGGGAAGATTCAGGCAGATAGCCCCTCCCTCGCCCGTCGTCACATTCTTGACAGAATGCAGTGAAAATACGGTTACATCGGCCAGTTGTCCGGAAGGCTTCCCTTGGTATATCGCTCCCAACGAATGCGCTGCATCGGCTAACAACAAGGGCCGTCCGAGTACTTCCTGGCGTTCGTTGGATGCAGTCCAGATCGGGCGAGCGCTTTCCAATACTGCGCGGAGCGCTGCATAATCTGCCGGCCAGCCACCTATATCTACCGGAATAACTGCTTTAGTACGCGGCGTAATCGCCCTTCGCAGGCACTCCGGATCCATCGTATAATCATTCCCCACGTCCACCATCACGACGCGCGCACCGAGGTTCATCGCGCATAAGGCGGTGGCGCTGTAGGTATAGGCTGGCACAATCACCTCATCGCCTGCACCAATCCCATACCAGCGCAGCACCAGCATAGCGCCGGATGTCCAGGAATTGACACAAAGCACCGGGGTGCCACTCTGGTGGGCCAGTTCCTGTTCGAGTGCCCGCACCTTGGGCCCCGACGTCAGCCAGCCCGTGTTCAATAAACAGTCGTTTACTTCCGCAACCACCTCGGCATCGATGAGCGGACGAGAAAATGGAACCTGCATATCTTTGATACATAGTGCCTTGGAAAAGGCAGTGAAAAGAAGGCTACCTACTAGCCGCGGGCTTCCTTCCACATGGAAAGGCTGGTACCCTGTAGCTCCCCCCGTTGCCAACCAGCACGCTCGTAAGCCCGAATAGCCGGCTCGTTATCGGCGCGCACACTGAGGTGAAACCGATGTACACCGTATTTTTCGATGGCGATGCGCTCAAACTCTTTTAATAGCGCAGAGCCGAAGCCCTTACCCTGATAATCCGGATGTACCCCAATGACGATTAGCCCTACGCTTGGAGCTGGCAATGCTGCCGGAGGAGTAACCTGTGTTTTACGACGTCCAAGCTTGTATAGAATATTATGCCGAAACAAAGGCCATTTATCCCAGATTTCCCAGTTAGTCCACAGCAAAGGTCGCCAAAGTAAGGCCCGTACCGCTGCCCACATACTGTACCGCAATACACTACTGGTAGAACCTGCAGACCAGCTACCATCTACGAGCATGGCCCCGCAATAGCCTACACAGCGCCCTCCCAGCTCGATATGAAACAAATAAGTTTTGGACGTACTCAGATACCAGGAAAACATCCGCTCCAAATAACGTTGCCCTAATAATGAAGATAAAGAAGTAGGGAATACTGCGCGGTGGCAAGAAGCGATGGCAGGTAAATGCCTGGACATTGCGCTTTCGAGATTCAGAATAAAATGTTCAACCACGCCTATATAGTTTTCTTCAATAGTTTTAGTGTAATCATCCAAATCCCTTACAAAGAACCATTCAATAAGTAGGTAAGATTGTTAATGCCACCATGACGACAAAACACACACAACCTATTGAATCCTAGTATCACTTACTCCTGAAATAAAGTCAAGAAACTTTTCAAAGGATTGTTGCCTATCAAAATATTGGGCCACGAATAAGCTACCTCTCTGCCCCATTGCTTTTCCAGACTCCATATCAGAGAACAAGGATATAATTTTTCTAGCTAAATCTTGTCCATTTTCCGGTTCGAAAGCTAAACCGGCTTGTGCTTGGTCTATAAATAAAGATTTAGCTTCTCCAGCCACGCCAAGCAGGACAGGCTTTTTCAGATATAATATTTCAAAAATTTTTGAAGGTATAGCGCCAAGGAATAAATCAATTTTTTTCAATGGTATAACAGCTGCGTCTATTTCCTGAATAACGGATATTACCGCATTTTTAGTAACACCCGGCATAAACAATACATTACGGAGCTTCCTCCTGGCCATTTCAAATTCTAATCTTTTGCGATCAGGTCCCTCTCCCATTAAAATATACTTGATTCGGGGATTATCCGCCGTTTGCATGGCTGCGTCCAGAATAACATCCAAACCCTGCGCATAGCCCATAAGCCCGCCGAAGTACACCAGGAAATCTGTTTCCGATAGCCCGTTGGCCGCCCTCCATCCAATATTTTGTTTATGCGCATCTATCCATGCGGCATCAACTCCATTGGGATACCATAAAATTGATTTTTTCGGATAACGATGAGAAATATCTGCAACAATACCCTGGGTCTGACAAGTGATGAAATCAGCGTGCCGATAAATCCAACGCTCTAGCCCATAGCTCATTCCAATAAGAAGTCTATTCTTCACTAAACCTAATCGCAAAGCGCTTTCAGGCCATAAATCAGATACGTTGAAAACAAGCCGGGCTCTTTTTATCTTCTTTAGTACCACTGCGGAAAACCCTAAAAATAAGGGAGGAGACTCACAAATAATAAGATCAACCTTACCCACTCTACGTATGCCTGCCATCATGGCTGAAAAAACGAAGGATAGGTAATTCAGTAATCGATAGACAAGGTGTGAGTTCCTCGGCAGATAAACCCTGGTACGATGCACTTTAAGCCCCTCCATTTCTTCCAGCAGATACCGCAAACCAGTATAACCTTCATAGACCCTATTCCCAGGATAACTGGGCATGGTTGTCAATACCGATACCTCCATTCCTTTGCCCTGCAAGCGCATACCTAGGTCGAATAGCCTCCCCTGAGCAGCTCCTGTTTCCGGTGGAAAATATTGTGTGATAATCAGAACTCGCATATCATTTTAACACCTATTTACATCGCCGAACATGGGAGATAACTGCCTGAAATTTACCGTTTAGTCCTAATGGCAGCGTCGTAAGCTCTTTAATATCGACCGTAATATCCCCTAGCTGGCTTACCATTCGCCGGTAGATTTCCTGGCGCTCCTCCGTGGATAACGGCTGGGTTATCTCAATCAGAATTTCAAAATGTGTGTAATCGTACTGAACAACCTGTGCTTTCCGAACATTCGGCAAACCTAGAAAAACCCCATGGAAACGAACCATTTCGCGTCCGTCCTGTCCAATAATTACGTCTTCTACTCGACCTTCTATTTGACTGATTACCGGCATATTTCGCCCCCCTGGCTCGTTTTGATTTTCAGATAGGCGCACCCTGTCTTTTATCCTGTATCGAATCAAGGGCTGATCTACATTCAACAACCCTGTACATACCAGCTCGCCCGAATCCCCATCGGAAATATAGCGGCCTTCCTCGCCTACCACTTCTATAATACCTACGTCCGGACTACTAAGCAAGTGACCTGATTTCGTTTCGGAAATCAAGGCACACGCTTCTACGCCACTATACGAATCATACGTCTTACACCCATATACACGCTGAAAAATAGCCCGCATTTCATCTGTTAGTACCTCACTGGAAGTCACCACAGCCTGTACGTTTGGCACTGAAATACCTGATTCTTCAAAAAAACGCGCCAAAAAAAAATTGCTCATAGCGTATCCCGTCAGGTATGATAAATTATATTTTTTTATTCCATTAAAATAACTGCTTATATTTTGCTTAGAAATATGATAGGCCGAAAAATATACCTGTTTTTCGGCTGCATTGTATCGATAAAAAGGTGGGCTTGCTATTCCATCTGCTATAATTCGCCTCCCTCCTATCATTCCCCTGGGCAATCCCCGATGTAATCCCGCCCATTCTCGAATTCTGGACTCGAATGCTGCACTCCAGCGCTGATGAAAGGCATGCGAATACAGGATTTGTGTAGGCGTTCCCGTGCTCCCGCTACTGCTGAAAAACTGGCCTCCTTTCTCGCGCTTCGAAGAAAGTAAGGTCGTTGTACCAAAGCGGCGCAATTCTTCTTTTTCCAGAAAGGGAAGCAGGGGTAGCTGCTCCAGCTCAAACCGCTCAAAATCTCCGCGATGAAAGCCTTGCGCACTGTATTTTTCCCGGTAAAACGGAACCGTATCATAGGCGTGCAACAGCAATCGACGCAGTTGAACGGTCTGATAATCGCGCCACTGATCAGCCGTATAGGCTTCTCTTTCCCGAAACCCATACAGTTCCTGCTCAAATACCCCGCCAAATCGCCGCTGTTTCCAGTGGTAACCATAAACAGAAATCGCCCAGTTTTGGGCGAAGACAGGCAGTTGTGCGTACAGTTTTTCCCTAAATCCAGCCATCCTTAGTTCAAAAATGCCATCCACTTCGGTTTAACCTGCGCCCAGTCAAACTGGCACGCTTTCTGGCGCGCCTGCACACTCAGTTGCTGTGCCCGCACCGGATCGTCTATATACTGCCGGATAGCCGCTACAAAAGCCGCGGCATCTCCTTCGGGCACCAGACAGCCATTCGTTCCATCCTCTATGAGAAACGGCAACCCACCTACCGCTGTTGAAATAACCGGCATACCCAGTGCCAGCGCTTCCAGCACGCTGACCGGCAGGTTGTCGAAGCGCGTTGTATTGATAAAAAAATCGTAGCCAGCACTCCGTGCTATCCAGTCGGATTTGGATAGCCCCCCTGTAAACGTCACCGCATCCTCCAAACCGAGCTGCTTCACCCACGCCTGGCAATGTGCCAGGCTACCGTCTTTATCCGGCCCTACCATACACAAGCAGGCGTCTGGATACAGCATCCGCAGTTGGTGCAGCACCTCAATCGCCAGTTTGGGATTATAAATCTGATTAAATGCCCGGACCCAAAGCAACCGGGGCCGCAACACGCGGCGCTCCCGAAAGGGATAGCGCCCCAAATCAAGGAAGTTGGGAATTACCTGCACCGAGTACCCCGCTTCCTCAAATGCCCGCTGTAAATACCCCGACGGAGCCGCCAGGCGCAGGGCACCTCCAAACAAAGCGCGGCACGCCCGCGGATTGTGCAGCAGTCGCCGCGGCAGGTTGCCCCCATGCAGCACACAACAATACGGTATGCCCAGCCAACGACAGCCTATCGCTACCCACTGCGCGTAATAAAAGTTGAGGGTACTATATACATCGATGAGCACCGGCGCTTCCCGGCGACCATACCGCAGCACCGCCCATAGCATCTCCAGCAAGCGCACTACCTTGTTCCGACGGGCGGAAACCAAGTGTAAGTCCATGCCCTCCACGTGCAGCAACGGCGCCATCAGCTCTGCGACCGAGGGGTTACCCCCACTCCGCGAAAGGTGGTTGCCGATATATAAAATCCGCTTCATACAGAAGCCAGCCGATGTTTGCCCGTACCCGGTTTTGCCTCCGCAGAAGCAGTTTTTTGCAACCTATCCGGAACCAGATACACAAAACCCAGTCCGTACAAAAACATCGGTAACGCAATGCGGGTAGCCGAGTGGAGCATGAAGGAGAAGGTAAAGAGGGTACAGGAAATGAGCAGGAAACGGGCGTCTAGCGTGCGCCTTCTGTCAAAAAAGGCGCGCAGTGGATAAAATAATAATATCGATAGTGACAGTAGTCCCAACAACCCATGCTCCGCCAACAGGCGCGTGAACTCAATATGAGCAGCTGCTTTTTCAGCATATCCATAGGCTACCCGCAGTTCGTTACCCGCTCCAGGACCGATGCCGAATACCGGGTTATCTTCGAATATCTGCCAGTCAATTCGGACGATTTTGGTGCGACCGGAAGAGTACTTATCCAGGCTAATTCGCGTATTACCCCGTTTACCCGAATAGCGCTCCCAGAGCTTGTTGCCCGTCTGTTCATTCACAAAAAGAAAGCTAAGTAAAATCAGAAAGCCCAACCCCACAAATCGACTAATCCGAACCAGACTCCGCCTGTTGAAAAAGCCCGCTGCAAAGAGGTAGTAGCCCACCGAAACCGTCAAGGCCAGAATCGGCCCCACCATGCCCCCCCGGGAAAAGGTCAACAGCCCACGATACGTAAGCAACAACAGAAAAGCGCTAATCACCAGATTAGATCGCCATACCCGCAGTTGCAACAAAAAACCCAATACAACCAACATTATCCCCAGCCCAAGCACCGAAGACATTTGATTAGGCCCATACCCACTTGCCGCAAAATTAGCACCGGTGGAGAACGAAATGTCTTTAACAGAAGGGGTGGCAATCATTAAATAGCCTAAAATAGAAGCTAAGGGAAGCAGCGCATGCTGAAATATGGCACGTAATCCGCCTTTGAACAACCGTACCTTATAAAAATAAAACGTGGCTACCGCCAGGCATAAAGGCCCGGACAGATTAAAAGAAATATTCTGCCGAAAACGCTCTAAATCCAAGGCCTGATTCAACATAAAAATGGAGGGCAAGAGCAGTATAAAAAATAGAATACTTCCCCAAGACCAAGGCTGGCGGCTATTCCGAAATAGGATTCCTGTTCCCAGGAGTAAAATGACGCTGTATTTACCCGTTTCATGTGGGAACCCCACTTTTGACATACGCAGCAGTATTTCCATGCTCCCAACATAAACGGCAGTCAGGTGGGCGTGGCCGTAACGGTTGGCTGTTCGAAGGCTATTAAATAGCCCGTACCCCAGCAAGGCAAAGAAAAACCAGGGGACCAATACCCGAGGTACATAGGCGCTCAGGATCCCCAGCGTCAAATGGAACCCCAGAAGCCACTCAAACCGATAATTTGAAAAGAGAACCATACTTGATTTCATAGCTAGTTCATCTTGCTGCTGTACCCGGAAGGATTTCTGTTGCAATACGCATAACATAGCGAGAATACGTAAAAGAATTTGCCATTGCTACTGCCGACACAGACATACGCTTAAGCTCGCTCCTGTTTTGAAGCATTTTACCTACAGTCTGAACAATAGCTGCTGTACTCTGCTGCTTAAGTAGGTATCCATTCACCCCTGAATGAATATACTGGCCTATTGCAGACACATCGGAAGCTATGGGAATACACCCATAAGCCGCAGCTTCTGCCAACACTTTGGGGAAGCCCTCCGTAGCAGATGGCAAAATAAGACAATGGGAGCGAGCATAAATGGATTCCACAACAGTCCTAGGCTGAAATCCCAGCAATTGAATCCGATCACCTAAATGACTGCGTTTAATTAAAGCTATAGCAGCCTCACTCAATATTCCATCACCAACAATCCACACTTGTGAGATAGCTTCCTCCGGCATCAATGCCACCGCCTCAAGAAAATACATGATACCTTTAGAAATGGTCAAGCCACCTACAAAGCATAATTCAAGAGGACCATCAAAATTTTTACGCAACGCTGTATTGGCTGCCTTGTCCCGCTCAATATCTGTCACGCAGGGGTTTTCAAAACTATAGCAATGAGGGGGTTGATCAGCCCACTTACCATTTATGGTAACATACGTACGCTTCGCCCTAATAAGCAAATCTCTTTGAAGGCCATAAAAAAACGGAGGCCTGCGCTCTTTCCAGTTCCCTGCATATTTATGCCAATAAATCCGGCCTCGGTCGATATACGAAAAAAGTATGGCCCAAAAAGCGGGCAAAGAAGGGGCACGTGTATGCACTACATCAGAACGCCATAGTGCAAAAAACACGACTAATCCATACCAGGGAGCGTAAATCAAGGCGCGGAGTTTTTTACGCCATGTTTCTCCTCCAACAGCAGGTAATGCAATTAATCGAAGGGGCGTTTCCGAACACAGTATCCGGGAATTCCCCTGGGGCAACCCAGGATATCCGTACGCAATCCAAATAATCGAGTCAAATAACCCCGAAAAATGTTCTATTTCGCGCACCACAGGCTCAAAAGCTACTACCTTACCATCGACTAACCAGGTAGCTGTATCTGATACAATCAAAAGTCGTTTTTTCTTTTGCGACATAATACTACAATCAGTCCGACTTTTCTGAACGTGTCGATATCCCACGATATATCTGCATACAGCTTTGAATATAGGTATCCTGGCTAAAATGCTTCTCAAAAACCCAGCGCATCTTTTCCTTGTCTGGTATCTCTTCCAATAATTGACTAATACGTTCCTGCCAGGCAACAGTATCAAAGTTTCGGATAAAAAAATCGGGAAACTCCTTACTAATTTTTTCTGCTGCAGCCCCTGTACGATAAGCTAAAAAAGGCAAACCCTGAGCCAGGTATTCTATTATGGCCAGAGGCCCAGTTTCACTGAGCGAAGTATGTAAACCTAAGCGATAGTGGTGCAATAGTCTTTGAGGAAATGTACAATCGCTAATCAGTGTGACTTGATTGTCTTTTAGGCACTTGCGCTGCATAGATTTTATTTCACCTACATACGCCAAATCCTGTTCCCCACCAATCAAGTCGAGCGTCCATCCTCCTTGGTTAGCCAGGTCAATAGCAAATATCTGATTTTTCAAGGGTTTTAAATTAGATACCAACACGAGGTCTTTCAGCGGATTTGACGCTATTGCAGGATAAGGAAGTACGGAATTTTCCAATAAAAAAACAGCTTTTTTGGGTAATTGCAATTTTTCTTGTGCCCAATTTGTCAATAGGGGACTTGCCCCAATATAGTGCGTAGGCTTAAAAATAGTTTTGAAGCCAAAAGGTACTGAATGATCAACTTGAATTGAACCATAATGATCATGAAATACAATGGGTGTATCAATTCCAAATACTCTGCGCAATAACATTAGATACCGAAAATTATGGCGCATATGGACATGAACAATCTGGGCGCCACGCGCTATATGTACTATTCTCCAAGCAGCTTTACAATCCCACCGATGCCTTCGACCAATAATATGTGAGGGAATAGAGCTATTGAGATAGCTAAGAAGATCCAGCCCCATTCCACTTATTACCAGCACCTCAACCTTCAAGCCAGCCCCTACGAGTGCGTTACAGGTATCCACCATCACGCGTTCTGCCCCTCCTGGATAGAGATTATCTATAATATGGATTATTTTCACCTGTTTAACCAGTAAATCTACCTTGGAGCGCTTTCCAAACTAGGTATCTTCGAGCCTTCATGCAGCATTTGCGAAGCCCTTCTCCATGACCGCCAGACCGATACCATAACCAATGGACCTAATAATATTACTAAAAAAAAAGCGACTACCCTAGTTATCCGGTGTCGCTTAAACCGATAAGGCAATATCGAAGGGGGCACATCCCGGATGATAGCCAGTATGGCTGCTCTAGTCCCAAAATAGCGACGCGCGAGGTACAAAACACTAGGGATTGGGCGGGGTGCAAAAAAATTTCGAGGTCGAAACGCATCCCAACTGCCCATTTGTCGCAAGCCGCCAACGGGTGCTTTTACATCTTCACAATAGGCCAGTGGGTTGGATATAGACCGTATCCCAGCCAACTGCGCCCGCAACCCAAACTCCCCATCCCCCATCCGCTGCCCCTCAAACTGGAGATCAAATAGCCCAGTTTTTTGAAAAACAGCTTTTTGAACCATTGAATTCCCCGACGAAAACTGATCGGCCATCCGAAAAAAACGCCTGGATTCCGGTATCGAGGAACCCTGAGGAAAAAATACGCCAGTAGATATATCTGCCTGAAAAAAATCCAGACACTTTAAATGCTGTGTAATCCAATTAGAAGGCACCCGAACATCGTCCTCTGTAAATGCGATATACTCCCCTTTGCCTTCGCAGATGGCCCGGTTCCGTGCCCGCCAAAGCCCTTTCTCCGGTTGATGAATTACCCGCAGTGAATATGACGCCGTGAAAGAATGGTAAAATTCCGGACGAAAGGGATAAGATTGATCGACCACCACGACTTCAAAATTTTTGTAGTCCTGCTTTTCCAAATCACCCAGAATATACGCCAAATAAGAATATCTGTTTAAAGTGGGAAGCACTACCGTAACTAAAGGAGAGGAAGCCAATAAGGTAGAAGTAAAGGAATAGTACCCGCTTTCCCAGTCATATATTCGCCGATACAAATCTAACCGACGCACTTTCCGAACCGCCCAATGTGCATGAATTTCTCGAAACGGATTATGAAAACTGAGTAGCCGAATTATCAATACATACCAACTCCAGGCAGGGTGGAAAAATCGTTTAAGAAACCGGTAGGAATCGACTACGGTAGGATGGATATTGTTTGACTCCTCTATTTGATTGGGGATGGGGAATATAAACCCTTTACTCACAACCTGATAGGCTATATCCAGATTTGATATTGTGGAGTGGCTATAATCGTCGCAATAGTCAATTAGTAGCTGCTCTGATTCTGTTAAAGAATAGACACTATTAAAAGAGTAAAAAAAATTACGGCACAGATTATTATGATGGAGAGGGGAAAGATAACTATAAAAAAAAATCATACAAACAATTTGAATGCCAGTTTTTACTTAGCCATACTAGTACTTATGGCCGAAGCCATAAAGCGCCAATAGCTTATCTACCTCTTTTTCAACATCGTGATACTTATGCGCATATTTTTGAGAATCCACTCCTAATTGATCACGCAATGATTTGTCTTTCAGTAAACGCTCAATAACTATGTCTAAGTTGGTGGGATCCCCATGTAAAATAGGCAAATCCGGACGATATTGCCTTAAATTGGGATCAATATTGCAGATTACAGGCCGCCCCATTGCCATAATCTCTACAGAAACCTTGCCGTACCAACCATATAGAACCTGGTCTATCCCAAAATCACTCATTTCGTACATATCTTTGATTGCATCAAAGGGCATATTTTCCGCTAATAACAATTCTATGTTATACCCTTTGGCCTTTAAACGATTGATGGACTCTTCTATGAAATCTGTGCCTTTTTTTCTTCGGCTCGACGGAGCATGGATAATGCGAATAACTCCATCCTGTTCGGACAATGGTCTAGATGATGGCCTCCAGTAAGCTAAATCAATAACCTGAGGAGACAAGATAGAATTAGGAACAACCTGATATAAATCAGGCTCTGAAACCAACAATACATCTGCCATTCGACGCCATATCTTTAGTCGTCTGATCTGATCTTTTCTACTAATAAGTGGTGGAGAAGATACATTAGTAAGCCGCGCAGTATTTCGCAAATAATCAAAATAATGAATATCTATTACATCTAGGCCCCTAAAATGAACTACAATTTTTTTTCTAAATAGCTTTAAAACTGGCAAATCCAAAAGGTGGAAACGCCAAAATCCAAACAAGCTAACTCCCCAGAAAAAATGAAAAACATCATAGTGTAATAATGCAAAAATAAAAAAAGCGAAACGCTTTAGCACATTGCTATTAAAATGTTCACCTCGAAAATTGATATCATTTCGATACCCACGGAAGTCATTATTAAAAGCTGCGGAAGTCGCATAGTAACCCCGGCGGCGAAAAGTCTCTGCCAGCAGCTGCATCTGCCCTCCAATCTCATATCCGGATATCAATATGCGTTTTTGACTGTCCATGTATTCAAAACTTATCGGCTACTAGCTATAGAAACATAGTGTTGCACCATTGCATCAATATGTATGGATTCTCCAAAATATTCCTCTATGTGCAAACGAGCAGCCCTACCCATAGCACTTTTTTTTGCGGGCTGTTGCAATAGCAAATTCAACACTTCTACAAAAGCACACTCATTCCCATGTGGTACTATGTAGCCACTCACCCCATCTACAATTACTTCCGACATTCCCTCACAATCAAAAGCCACTACAGGCAACCCACAGGCAGCTGCTTCCATAACTGAATTCGACAATCCCTCTGCATAACTGGTGGATAGATAAATATCTGCCCTTTGTAATTCCGACAGCACATCTTCACTACTAATAGCACCCAGCAACTTAACCTTATTCTTTAATTTTAATTTTTCAATTAAAAATTCTAACATAAATCGTTCTTCCCCTTCCCCAATAATCCGCAATTCTATATCACCTTTATAATCCAACTGACTTAAAATATTTACCATTGATTTAAAATTTTTCCTCCAAATCAATGCACCAACCCCGACTAAAGTAATTTTTCCATTATTACAATCTCTGTCAAATGAAGGCCTAAACCTCTCTAAACTGATGCCATTATAATTAACAAAACATTTAGAACGATCTATTTTCCAACGATTAACACAAAAATCCATTAAATCATACGATACAAAATGAAGGCTATCTGCTAACTCAAAAGAACGCAGCAATCGCTGTTCATACCCTGGATACTTATAGGGATATATGGTCACCATACTACCCCTTACACTCGCCAGTAACTTTACTCCATATTTTTTTTTCATCCACTCCAAATCGAGAATATGTGTAATCCACTGAACATGAATTAAGCGAAAATTTTTCGGCCTAAACAGGCAATATCGAATCGCCTTCGATACTCTATGCTTAAATCCCTCTCCCGATAAATACCGAAAATTGCGGTAGAATCCAACAACTGCATTGGGATGCATTATGAAATATCCTACAATCTGAAATAGATGGCTTAAGTTCTTTACCTTAAAATCGGGTACGACATGTATATTTTCCAGCTTATTTTTTAAACATCGATAATCCTGAAAAACATAACATTGTATTCCGGCATTAACTAATGCCTGAATCCGACGATGAATAAAGGTTGGCATATTACATCCGGCGCCATAAAATAAAATATGCAAACCAAGGTAGCTTTTTGGCTGATATGATCTCTGCTGCTTACTCATGTATAAAACTAGAAGAACTAACTAGTTTACCACCTGAATATAAGCTAACCATGTACACACCGGATGGCAATCCCGTTAAATCAACATCAACCTGCCCTGATCCGTTAAATTTATTTTGCCTAAGTACTTGCAAATAGAAATTCTGTACTCTAATTTCAGGCAAAACTAGCTGGATGGAGTCATGATGCACCACTATATGTAATTTATCGCCAACAGGGTTTGGATAAAGAGTAATGAATTTGGTGTCCGTATATCTATTACTAACACCTGTAGAATTACTTTCCGGATGAAACCATATAGCCTGGTTTACGCCACAAATCAACAACCCATCCCCGTTAGGTGACACTGATAAAGATAAACCTGTCAAGGAAGTCCCCGGTAATAGAATATCCTCTCCTGAAACAAAACCATTGCCGATATTCAGAAATACCGAAATACGACCTGCATTCTTAACTACATTATTATCATAGTAGGGCGCAGCAGCCAAAATATCTGTTTGCCCATCTCGATTAATATCCATCGCTATTAAGCCGTCTCTACCCAAATGTGCTCCCAACTGAGGAACAGCCTCAGCCAACAAGGTAATCTGCGTTTTTTGTATATCTCCAGACCCCCAGAAAATATTAATACGCCCCTCAGTACCTACCGAGTCCCCCCGAAAGACCGTTCCAGGAATAACATCTGCACGAGGAGCTCCTGCAATAAGATCATCATAGCCATCTGCATTCAAATCTGCACAAGTTAATGACCAGCCCAAAATTTGAGCACGACCAGGTTCTTTTTCTATCAAAACATGATCAACTTGGCTGTCAAAACCTAAGCCACCCAAAAATATAGAAATTCTACCCGCCCACACAGTTGAATCCACAGAGCCCCACGCAGCTGCGATAAACAAATCATCGTATCCATCTTTATTGAAATCACAAATCGCAATATCTCGTCCAAACTCAGGCCCAGAATATGGATAAGTCTCCAAAACAGACTCAGTCAATTTCATGGAAGGATAATCCTCAAAACCATTAACAGAACCGAAATACACAAAAGCGCAACCTGCATCATGAACGCCAGACGGGTTACCCAAATGTGCACCAATTACTAAATCCCAGTGACTATCCCCGTTTAAATCCCCAATGGAAAGGGCTGACCCAAACTGCGGGGCATCTTCCAGTAATGGAGAGCTAATAACCAAATCTGGCTGGGTATCAAACTCTTTTGAACCGTAAAAAACAAATACTTTACCCACTTTTCGGAAGCCTTCAATTGAAGTTCGAAAGGCAGGAATAATCAAATCATCAAACCCATCTCGGTTTAAATCCCAACTTTTTAAAAATCGACCAAAATTTGCATACGCATTTATATTCGTGTCTTGGATAATTGTATAGTCGAATGCCGAATTATACTTATTTCCCCAAAATAAATATACACGCCCTTTTTCAACTATCGAGCCTTCTGAATAATTTGGGTCAGCTATTACCATATCTGTAATCCCATCTCCATTGAAATCTCCCATTGCAGAAGATCGCCCATAACTAAATAAATTTTCGGTAGTAGTCGGTTCAATTATAGTTGCAATCGAATTATACTGACCCAAAATAATAATCGGGCACAAAAAGAATAGAAAGGCTATATTATTTTTTAATTTCATTGTTAATTTTATCAAACATTAACCATGCATCAACAATTTTATTCCATTTTATTTTTGATTTTTTATCAACAATAATTGTATTTTTAATTGCATAAATAATGGAAATAAATTTAATACTCAATTCCATATATTTTTTTCTTGTTATACCCAAGTCAAATTCAAATAAAACAAGAATTGCTTCAATTAGAATATGCCAAATTAATATCCATATAAAATAAATTATTTTGATAATTTTTAAATTAAAAAATGATTTTTTTGTTAAAGTTAAAAGCAATTTTTTTCTTCCGAATTCTAAATTTTTTATAACTATACTTTGTCTACTAGAAATATAATTTGAAATATTTGAAGGGTGCAAAATCGCGAGCCTATTTTCAAATGATATATTACCATAGTACCCGGCTCTCATAGAAATGTACTTATCCTCCCCTTGGGCCATTCCTTTATCTGCTAACATTATTATAAACCAATCGATTATTTCAAAAGCTAAATCTCTCTTACAAGTCATTCCATTTCCACCAGTTAAACAATCAACAATCGAAGCCTCTTCCATTTTATATGGATCAAATCCAAATACAGATTTACCAGGGTAAATACAAAAAGAAAAAGACGGTATTCTAATTGAAAAGGGGATGTTAGAATAATCTATTGCTCTAAACATATCAGTGCTGGGCTCCACCATACCCATTAATACTCCAGACATAGATACGCCATCCGCACTAACTCTATTTAACAAATAATTAAATATATTAAAATCTTTTACAACTAAATCGTCATCTAAAAAAACAACATAGTCAGCACGTGACAAATAAACACCAAGCTTCCTTTGATAAGGCTGATTTTGATGCTTTGTAAAAATTTGAATTGCATTTTCATGATATTTTATTTCATCAATAAAAAATCCAGAATTAATAATAAAAATAAAATTTGGTTTTAAAGTGCATAAATTAATCTGACTCAATAGATTTAATAAACTATTAGGTCGATTTAGAGTTGTTATTATAACGTCAAAATTCAAAATACCTTAATATGTTTCACTAGTGTCCGGTTATAAATCAAAGATATTCAATTGGTTAGAAATATTCTTATCAGGTTTTTGGTATTCTATATAGTTAAATAATTGATTTA
>Ga0172367_10002285_pt1 | contig 26489 bp, 24 predicted proteins | sample Lak10m_FD_114542 | JGI IMG/M metagenome (GOLD analysis project Ga0172367, IMG submission 114542) | Freshwater microbial communities from Kabuno Bay, South-Kivu, Congo - kab_022012_10m | ecosystem: Environmental > Aquatic > Freshwater > Lake | place: Democratic Republic of the Congo: South-Kivu...
ACCAACGAAAGCGGACGCTCCGCATATTCAGTATCAGACCTGCACTCAACCGCTTCCATTTTACAACTCGATGGAACTCGTATCCCCAATATTCAACTGCATGACGTGACCATCGCCTCGCCCCTTAACCTTGGCTTGCCTGCCAATGAGGGAGCGAGTCAACGCCGCATCCTTGATCTCACAATCCGCTTCGACGATGCTCTCTGCAATTTGAGCATTCTCGATCTTGCAATTCGCGCCGATCGAAGCGAACGGTCCGATCGTTGAATTGGAAATCTCGGCGCTTTCATGGATTGCCGAAGGCTCGATAATTTTTACATTTGAACCTTTGAACTTCTTAACCTGTGAACCGATCTTCTCCAACAGAATTTTATTCGTATCCAGGGTCGCTTCGATCGTACCCGTATCCAGCCAGGTGCTGATGCTTTCCGTGCGCACCTTTGCGCCGCCTTCGATCATGATGGAGATGGCATCGGTCATGAAATATTCGTTCTTGAGCATCACACCGCGTTTCATCTGGTCGTCAATGGCGGCAAGCAGTTGGTCAGAATCTTTGAAATAGTAACACCCAACCACCACAAGGTTGTTATCCATGCTTTGCGGTTTCTCAATGAAACGAGTCACCCAGCCATCTTTGCCTTTTTCTGCCACCCCAAAGCGGCGCGGATCTTCCACCGGCATCACCCAGGCAACACCGTCTGCCTCTTCTTTGGCGAGGAAGGAGAAATCGGTCTCCATGAGCGTATCTGAAAAACACATGATCATGGGACCCTTTAGATGTTCCCGCGCCAGCCAGAGAGCGTGCGATTGTCCCTTCATTTCGTGCTGCACAACATAATGAGCCTTGAGGTTGGGATAATTTTCTTTAATAAATGAAGGAACCTGCAACTCCCCAAGGTAGGGTCCTACAATAAAAATGAATTCTGCATTATTTGGGTCTGGCAGAGTCTTGAACATATCCATCAAATGTTCAAGTGAGGTTTTGCCCGCTACGCTAACCAACGGCTTGGGTTTGTTCCAGGTATGTGGGCGCATCCGGGTTCCCCAACCTGCCATGGGAATAACGATCTTTATCGATTCTTGTGTCATGGATATTTACCCTTCTCCAGTTTTTTTCTTATTATACCGTCAGGGTTTTGAGAAACCATTACCATTCCCCAACATTATGAAGGAGTCTGCCTTCGCCGTAATTTTCCAACAACTTACGGTGAAGGTGATACGTCTCTTCCGGCAACCCATCCAGTTGAAATTCGTGCAATTCGGCGATCTCTGCATCTGATGTTCCTGTGAAATTGAAATCCTTGCAAAGAAATACCGCCGTGTGATCCGTCTTCCATTGAAGATTGCTCGTGAAGATGCCAATGAACGTCATTTCGCCGAGGTCAGCGCCGGTCTCTTCCCGGGCTTCACGCCGCGCCGCCTCATCGAGTGTTTCCCATTTCTTGATTCCGCCGCCGGGCAAAAACCAGCCTGGCAGGTAGGTGTGTTTCACCAGCCAAACTTTTTCGTTCTGTACCATCATCACCCGCACTCCCATACGAATGGGTCGAAAAAGAAAACAATAAATTTTGAATCCGAGATACAGGAATTTGAAATACATCAGGAATGACCCAACACCGGATGAGGTTGGTAGGTCTCCTCAAGTCGTTGGATTTCCCCTTCTGTGAGTTGAATATCCAATGCGGCGATTGCCTGATCCAAATGCGCCTCTTTGCTGGACCCGATGATGGGGGAGGCGATATAGGGTTTAGACAACACCCAAGCCAATGCGATCTGAGAAGAGGTAACGCCGCGTTCTTTGGCAATTTCTTCTGCACGGTTCGCAACGAGAAAATCATCTTCGCGCCCATAGAGTTCTTTAAAGAAGCCGTCAGTCTTATATCGGGATGTCTCTACTCCGCTTTTGCTATTGCGGGCGAAGAATCCGCGCGCCATTGGGCTCCATGGGATGAGTCCCACGCCCGTTTCCGCGCACAGCGGAATCATCTCGCGCTCTTCTTCGCGGTACACCAGGTTGTAGTGATTCTGCATGGACACGAACTTTGTCCAGCCGTTCATCTCGGCAACGTGTTGGGCTTTCATGAACTGCCGCACAAACATGGACGATGCCCCAATATATCTCGCCTTCCCAGCACGGACGACATCGTTCAACGCTTCCATCGTCTCTTCAATAGGAGTTTCATAGTCCCAGCGGTGGATCTGGTACAAGTCCACGTAATCCATTTGCAGGCGTTTAAGCGAATTATCGATGCCATCGAGAATGTGTTTGCGGGAGAGCCCTTTGTCGTTGACATCATTGCTCAACTGTCCATTAACTTTGGTGGCGATGATCACGTTTTGGCGATTCGCCCCAAAGTGACGCATGAGATTGCCGGTGATACGTTCACTTTCGCCAATCGAATACACATCAGCAGTGTCAAAGAAGTTAATGCCTGCATCCAATGCTTTCTTTACGAAAGGCTTTGCTTCTTCTTCTGTCAAGACCCATTCACGCCATGTCTTTGAACCATACGTCATCATGCCGAGGCATAGGCGTGATACCTTCAATCCAGTTTTGCCGAGGTTTACGTATTGCATGGGGTTCTCCTTAATTTCGTCATTGCTCCTTTCGCCGGGACGGCGAAAGTGTTTTCTGTAATCCACAGCGCCGAGGACGGCGCTGTGAGCAAACAAATTATGCTCCCTCTGCCGTCCTCGGCGGAGGTGTCGAAGCCAACCACTCGTTTATATTATTAATTTCAATGATTGGTTTTCGCCCGTAATCATAATACCCCGCGCTCGAATAAACATAATCAGCCCTATCTGATGCTAATTTCCAATCTTTTGCAATTGGGTTTTGATGAATATATTCGATCTTCTGTTCAAGAACTTCCATTGAAAAGATGTTCTTTGCTTGAATGTCCTGCCAGATGCTGTGTTTGTGCCGAGAATCGCGTTTTTCCTGCTCGAAAGTATTCAACCATTCTGTTTTGTTGTCTTCACGTACTTTCTTTAGGATTTCATGTGCTGTGAATGACCCAAATTGTTGAACAGTTTCTCCTATCGCTCGGTTCTCTGGTTTGATTAAGAAATGAGCATGAGTTGGCATGATTACAAACGCAAAAAGCAAAAGCCGATTTTCTTTTTGCATCCAAGACAGGGAATTCAGAATGATATCGGCATATTTGGGGTGTTTGAACAAGGGAATCCATTCAACGACAGAAGCGGTGACAAAATACAGGTGTGTTGAGTCGTGAATGGAGTTGAACGTCATAAATTGAAATTGCTCCTTAATCCATCGCGCCGGGGACGGCGCTTTGAGCATCTAAATGATCTTCAAATTCGCCAAACTCGCGGCGAGACGTTTGATGCCGACCGACTCAAAGACCACGTCAATGATCTCGTCGCCGTCTTGCATGCGTGAGTCGAGTACGATGCCGTCACCCCACATGCCGTGGTGGACGCGAGTCCCGGCTTTGTATAAGGCTTGTCCCTCACCCCCACCCCCTCTCTCATTGGGAGAGGGGCGAAGGGGTGAGGGTGAAGGAAGCGACCACTTGATGTCGGAGGGGGCGCCTTTGAGGCTGCGTCCAGTGCGGGTGCGACCCACGATCAAATCCGAGGGCACGTCATCCATGAAGCGCGAGGGGAAGGTGTCTTCTGCCATACCGCGTCCGCCGCGTTGAATGGCGCGCAGCAGATAGAGGCGGTCTTTGGCGCGCGTGATGCCGACGTAAAAGAGGCGGCGTTCTTCTTCCATTTGTTCGACCTCGTCGAAGGAACGGCTGTGCGGAATGATGCCGTCGTCGAGCCCGACGATGAACACCGCGCCGTATTCGAGACCCTTCGCGGCGTGGAGTGTGAGCAGGGTGGGGGCGTTGGCGTCGGTGAGCGTGTCTTGGTCGGCGATGAGCGCCACATTTTCAAGAAAGTCGTCGATGGTGCGGGTATCGTATTCGAGCGCGAGGCGCTTGAGTTCTTGCACGTTCTCCCAACGGTCGGCACTTTCTTCTGAATCATCTTCGACGATGTGTTCTTTGTAATTGATGTCGCGCACGATGCGGTCGAAGAGTTCGGCAACGGTTGCGGTTTTGGAAAGCGAGTGCCAATTGGCTAACATGCCGCCGAAATCGGAAAGCGGTAAGGCGGCGCGACCCGTGAACGATTTGTAGAAATTCGACTCCGCACCGTGAGCGAGGTTGAGCAGCACGTATCCGGCATTGGTATCGTTTTGGCGTGCGACCATGTGCAAGGTCGTGAGCGTTTTGTCGCCAATGCCGCGCGGCGGGACGTTGATGATGCGGCTGAGGGCGGCTTCGTCGGCGGGGTTGTGAGCGAGGCGAATAAAGGCGATGATGTCTTTGACTTCGCGGCGTCCATAGAAGCGTTGTGCGCCGACGAGTTTATAAGGAAGGCGTGCCTGCAAGAAGGCTTCTTCAATGAGACGGGACATGGCGTTGGTGCGATACATCACCGCGCAGTCCTTCGGCTCGAACTCACCCGAAGCGACGAGTTGCGCAATGGTGTCCACAACAAAGGAAGCCTCGCCGTAATCGTCACGCGCTTCGTAGAAGAAAATTTTCTCGCCTGCGCCACGGTCACTGAACAGGCGTTTCTTGCGTCGGTTCTTGGCGCGGTCGATCACGCCCATTGCCACATCGAGAATGTTTTGATGCGAACGATAATTCTGCTCCAGCAGAATCACCTGCGCGGTGGGGAAGTCTTGCTCGAATTTTTTGATGTTGCGATAGTCCGCGCCGCGCCAACCATACACCGATTGGTCGGGATCGCCAACGCAAAATATATTTCTGTAATGAGAAGCAAGTTGTTTGATAAGAGCATACTGCGCGAGGTTGGTATCTTGGAACTCGTCCACTAACACATGCCGAAAACGCTGGGCGTATTTCTCACGCACGGTTGGGTTGGTTTCCATCAACTGTGTGGCATACACGAGGATGTCGTCAAAGTCCACGGCGTTGCTGGCGATGAGTCGCTTTTGATATTCGGTGTACACGCGCTTCACCACTTCGTCGCGGTAGGTGTTGATGGGGAAGTCATCCGGCAGGATCAACTCATTCTTGGCGCGTGAGATCGAAGCGTGGACGCTGTTGGCGCGATACAACTTCTCATTCAAATTCAACTCACGGATGATCGACTTGACCAGGCGCTGCTGGTCGTCGGCATCGAAGATGACAAAGTTCTGAGCAACAGGCAGGTGTTCGGCTTCGCGTCGCAAAATCCGCGCACAGATGGAGTGGAACGTTCCAAGCATCATGCCTTCGGTTGCCTGCTCGTTCAAAATGGATTTGACGCGCTCATTCATTTCTTTGGCGGCTTTATTGGTGAAGGTGACGGCAAGGATCTGCCACGGGCGGACGCCTTCGTGGGCGATCAGATATGCGATGCGTTGAGTCAGTACCCGCGTCTTACCGGACCCGGGACCTGCCACGACCATAACAGGTCCATCCGCCGCTGTGACCGCGCTGCGCTGCTGAGGGTTGAGTTTGTTGATGAAATCTAAATTCATGGTGGGGACATTATAAATGGTAAGGCGAGGACTATTGTCCTCGCCGTGGGAAGTGGAAAAAATGTAGGGCAGGCTTGTAGCCTGCCAATTTTGTTAATGGATTTGTCCGGCTGAATACCCATAGTGGGCACTTAGCCGGACCTACAAGTTACGCTTTCAATTCAGAGGTGCAATTTGGGCAGCGGGTGGCTTTGATGGAAATGGTGCTGAAGCAATGCGGGCATTCTTTGGTGGTGGGGTCTGCGGGGGCGGGGGCTTTCTTCATGTTGTTGGCGGCTTTGACGATGAGGAAGATGACGAAGGCGATCACGACAAAGTCGATGATGGTTTGGACGAACATGCCCCATTTGATCTGCGCCGCGCCAACAGTGACGGATAGTTCGCTGAAGTTTACTCCGCCCATGAGCAAGCCGATCAGCGGCATGATGATGTCGTTGACGAGTGAGCCGACGATTTTTCCGAATGCGCCGCCGATGATGACGCCGACCGCGAGGTCGAGTACGTTTCCGCGCATGACAAATTCTTTGAATTCCTTGAGCATGATGATGCCTCCTTGAGTTGGATGTTGGTGCGTGGATTTTATGGCAGGGGAGTGGGAATGTCAACGAAGAGAAAAGGCTCAAGTTGCAGGGTCAGAATTATTGGGTGAATCAATTACCGGCTGGGTTTGAAACGAGGGCTTTAAAGTCGCATAATCACAAAAACAGTCCTCCAGTAGGGTATGAGATTCCCGTTTTTGTCACAAAATAGGACTGGACGACTTATTTACAGGTTCATTTTGTTGACGCACTTATGGAATTAGGTATAATTCGGCTTGCTTCTTTTTCAAATTGTGTGCTTTTGGTAAATTTGCCATGCACACATCAATAGAAGGAGGTGATGCGTTCGGTACGTTGATGTAAGTTTAAGTTTCACTGTTGTGTACGTTAAACCCAAATTTTCTTCTTGGAGGAGAAAAACAAATGTTGAAAAATCGATTGTTTGCTTTGCTTGGACTGTTGGTCATTGCCAGCATGGTCCTCGCTGCCTGTGGCGCACCCGCTGCTGACGCTCCCGCTGCGGAAGAACCTGCTGCTGATGCACCCGCTGCAGAAGAACCCGCTGCAGAAGAACCTGCCGCGCCCGCTGAACCCAAGGTGATGGTTGCTTGTTTGGCTCAGGAACCTTCCACCCTGTACCTGTACAGCGAATCTGCGTTGGTCAAGACCTTCGTTCTCGAAGCTCTCTATGACAACACCTTCGATGCCCGCACCTACGATTATCAGGGCGTGCTTTACGAACTCTCCACCTTTGATGACACTGCCGAAAAGAACACCATTGAAGTTGGTGTTGGCGATGTCGTCTATGATGGCGCTTTGGATGAAGCTGTGACCCTCGAAGCCGGTATGACCCTTTCCCTCAACCAGGCTGAAGGCGATCCCATCGAAGTCACCGTTGAAGAAGGTCAGAAGTACCAGACCGTCCAGATCGTGACCCAGTTCACCCTTGCTGAAGGCGCTACCTGGGAAGATGGCACTCCCGTGACCACCAAGGACGTTCAGTTCTCCTACGACCTCGGCGCTGATCCTGACACCCCAAGCTCCAAGTACTTCTACACCACCCAGACCCAGAAGATCGAAACTGTGGATGACACGACATACAAGTACTACTTCATGCCGAGCTACACCAGCGGTACCTACTTCGTCGACGGTATGATCACTCCGTTCCCTGCCCACGCGTATGAAGGCATGAGCGCTGCTGAAATTCTTGCTGACGAAAGCGTCAACCGCGATCCGCTTTCCTTCGGTCCTTTCAAGCTGACCGAATGGGTTGCTGGCGATCACCTGACCGTTGAGAAGAACGAAACCTACTGGCGCGCCGGCGAAGGCTTGCCCAAGGTTGATACCCTGATCTACCGCTTCATCCCCGACACCAACCAGCTCATTGCTCAGTTGGCTTCCGGCGAGTGTGATTTCGGTACCCAGGACGCCGCTTTTGAAGGCTCCCTGCCCCTCATCCGCCAGTTCGAAGCTGAAGGTTTGATGGTTCCGCAGGTTGTTGCCGGTACCGTGTTCGAACACCTCGACTTCAACACCAAACCTGTTGAAGGCTACACTGGCGCTGCTGCAACCCTCAAGGCTGCTGATGGCTCCGTGCTCTTCCAGAATGTTGCTTTCCGCCAGGCGATTGCCTATTGTATCGACCGCCAGGCTGTTGTTGACGGCGCGACCAACGGCGCTGCTGTTATTCAGCACACCTATACCGCTTCTGACCACCCGCTTTATGCTGGTGATGACAACGTCACCCTCTACGAATTCAATCCTGAGAAGGGTAAGGAACTCCTTGCTGGTCTCGGTTGGACCGACTCCGATGGTGATGGCATCTTGGACAATGGCGCTGACAAACTGTCCTTCGTTCATAGCACCCGCCAGAACCCGCTTCGCGAAAAAGTGACCCAGGTTGTTCAGGCTCAGCTCAAGGATAACTGCGGTATCGAAACCAAGATTGAACTCTATGGTTCCGAATACTTTGGTGATGGTCCTGATGGTTTGGTCTTCGGCCGCCAATATGACCTCGGCGAATTCGCCTGGTTGACCGGCGTGGAACCCCCATGCAGCCTGTACATCTCCTCCCAACTTCCGAGCGCTGAACTCGGTTGGGGCAATTCCAACAATGTTGGCTTCGAGAATGCTGACTTCGATGCGGCTTGCAATACCGCTACCCAGGCTCTCGATGATGCCACCAAGGCTTCTGAACATGCCAAGGCTCAGGCGATCTTCACTGAATATCTGCCCAGCTTGCCCCTGTTCGCCCGCGCCAAGATCCTCGTGACCCGCCCGAATGTTAGCGGCGTGATCATGGATCCGACCGCCAACAGCGAATTCTGGAATGTCGAAAACTTCGATATTGAACAGTAAGACGCGTTAGTAAGTAATTTTGGAGGATGGTGGGGAACCACCATCCTCCATTCTGGTTTTTTTAAAGTTATTTTGGAATTATTTTTTTCTTTTTTTTAAGAATTCACCAGTTTTAAAAATCCCCTGTTATTTGGAAAGGGAAGAAACAATGACCAATTATCTGATTAGGCGCTTCTTTCAGATGACCTTGGTTGTCATTGCAGCCTCCATGGCTATTTACTTTATTTTATGGCTCGCCCCGGGCGGTCCATTGGATGAATTAAAAATGGCTGGCGCTGGCGGGCGTGCAAACCAAGGCTTTACTGAAGAACAGATCGCCCGTATTTCGGAGTATCTGGGTTTACATCGCGGTCCGTTTTGGGGCTATACAGCCTGGCTGACCGGCGAGGATTGGTTCGACTCGATCGGGCGTGAGGAATTACAAACTTCATCTTGTCGCGCGGTTGAAACCACCTGCTCCCGTGGCGTGATCCGTGGGGACTTTGGTATTTCATGGAACGTAGCCCGTGGCTCTCCAGTTGCTGATGTCTTGTTATCGCGCCTTCGCAATACCATGATTCTGATGATCTCAGCTACAGTCATTTCGCTTGTGATCGCGATTCCGATCGGTATTTTTTCAGCGGTCAGGCAATATTCGCGTCTTGATTATGTTGTCACCACGTTCTCCTTTTTCGGTACAGCCATGCCGGTGTTTTGGTTCGGCTTGATGATGATCATTTTATTTGGCGGGAATCAATCGCCTTTATATAAAGCATTTGGTTTCCCCTATTTGCCAACCGGCAATGTCATTTTGGTTCGCCCGGCGCTGGAAGGAAGTTTCCTGGCTTTGATCAATGCAAAACCAGGCTCATGGGTGGATATTGCTGTTCATGCAATTCTCCCAACAGTTGTATTGTCATTACTTTATATGGCTGGCTGGAGCCGTTTTATGCGTACAGCCATGCTCGAAGTATTACGGCAGGATTACGTCCGCACTGCGCGCGCAAAAGGACTAAAAGAACGCGTAGTAATTATGAAACACGCCATGCGTAACGGTTTGATCCCACTCATAACCATTGTGGTATTCCAAATACCGGGTATTTTTGGAGGGGCAACAATTACCGAAACAGTGTTCAACTGGCCAGGTATGGGCTTTCTTTACGTGTATGCCCTTGCAGCGAATGATTATCCCGTTGCCATGGCATTTCTCTTCATTAGCGCTGTATTGGTTGTGATCGCATCCCTGCTTGGGGATATCCTTTACACAATCGTAGACCCTCGCATTCGCTTGGGGTAAATTCCTAAAGAACCGGAGAAATACTATATATGGCGATTGCACAATTAGATTCTGAGACCCTCTCGACCATAAAAGAAGAGAGCTGGTTTGTAATTGTTGGACGACGCTTTATCCGGCATAAACTTGCTGTAGTCGGTATGGTGATCATTCTGATCTTCATTTTGACGGCAATCTTTGCCAACGTCCTTGCTCCATTTGACCCTTACAAACAGAACCTTGCACCTTCTTATTCAAATCCCTCAGCGGAACACTTGCTGGGCACAGATGAACTCGGCAGGGATGTCTTTAGCCGCTTGCTCTATGCGGCTCGCATTTCCATGTTTGTTACAGTGCTTGTGAATTTTGTGGCTGAAACGATTGGCGTGTTTGTCGGCGCTATATCAGGTTATTTTGGAAAATGGGTGGACGCCGTTATTCAGCGAGCCGTCGAGTTTTTGTTGACCCTCCCTACATTACCACTTCTTCTGTTCTTCTCTGCCATGCTTCGCGGGATGACAATTCCAGGACTTCCTGATGAATGGTCTAAAGCGATCATTATTTCGCTTGTGTTGATCGCTTTCGGCTGGCTGGGTTCGACCCGCCTTGTCCGTGGTATGGTTTTGAGTTTGCGTGAACAGGAATTTGTTCAGGCAGCCCGAGCTTTAGGCGCAAGCGACTGGAAGATCATCACAAATCATATGATTCCCAACTCGCTCGCCCCCGTTATTGTTAACCTAACTTTGGGGTTGGGCGGCACCATTGTTTTGGAGGCGGCATTATCATTCCTTGGGTTTGGTATCACCCCGCCAGTACCCACTTGGGGAAATATGCTTCAGAATGTTCAGGAACGTATGTGGCAACAACCCTGGCTTGCTTTCTATCCGGGGCTGTGCATATTCCTGACATCTCTATCCTTTAACTACATCGGCGATGGTTTGCGTGACGCTTTAGATCCGCGCCTGAAACTGTAAACCACTTTAATAAAGACGGAGTATCTGATAATGAAGCGTATTTTTTCAGCGATGATCGTATTTGGAATGATGTTATTAGCTCTTGCAGCTTGTTCGCGCCCAGCGGGTCAAACTCAAAAGTCTGAAGATGAACTTGCCGCAGCAACTGCCACAGCCGAGGCAAATCTGGCTGGTTTGCCGACCGACGTGCCGATTCATCCAAATGCGGAACAACTTAAGTTTGCTGCAAGCAATACAAGTATTTCCTATATTGTGACAGGTGACCTGGATACACTTGTCTCATACTACCGTTCTGAACTCGAATCTCAAGGATGGACAAAGCGCGGCAATAGCCCTGAAAATCCCATTGGCGATGCCCTTACCATCCTCCGTGTAAAGCCGGATAAAAACATTTCTGTTACAATCCAAGGCATCCCTGAAAGTGATCAAGTGCGTGTTTTGATCACCCTCATCTTGAAGTAAAGCTGTAGGATTTGTAGTGAGTTCATACTCAGACCCCAGCGCGGGGAAGAACGCTTCGATCTTGAATTTTATTTTCACCATTGCACTTGCGATCGCAGTGTTCATTTACCTGAGTCTGACCGTCTATACAAAGGATGCTTTGTGGTTTTATCCGGTTTTTGACGCCCAACCTGCGTACGGTGTTCTCCGTTGCTATGGCGAGGAAATCCTGCTCCCTGATGGGTCACAAGAACTTTCCTCCATTACAGCATTGGTTAACGAACAAGTATCAGGCGACAAAAGATGGGATGAGTTGAACTTAACAGATGAAACCTTTGAGTACTTTCAGTCAAGTGATTTGATGGTATTGATCGAATTGCATTACGATACATCCCAGCGTATCCACTCTTTCAGTCCATTCTTTTCAAATTTTACGACTCTGCTCATCCCTTTGGATGGTAGACATTCTGAAAAGACTATTATGTTCAGTCTGGTTCGTAATAAGCCATCTGGCGGTTCTTTTCACCTCACAACCTATGAACCGCTTGTATCCTACGTTCAGTCTAGCGGATTGTGTACGTTGAAATAAAAAAAATTATGATCCAAGGAGATTTGCTCACCCGTGTCCGAGATCAATAAACCCCTGCTCGAAGTAAAAAACCTGAAGACCTACTTCTATACCGAAGATGGCGTTGTACGCGCTGTTGATGGTGTTGACTTTTCCATTTACCCAGGTGAAGTGTTAGGTATCGTAGGTGAGTCTGGTTGTGGAAAGAGTGTAACCTCCCTCTCCATTATGCGCCTGATCGGCATCCCCGGCAAAATCATTGAAGGCGAAATCAATTTTGACGGAAAAAACCTGGTTACAACCTCGGAAGAAGATATGATGAGTATTCGTGGAAATCGTATTTCCATGATCTTCCAACAGCCGCAATCAGCGCTCAACCCGGTCTTTCGTGCTGGAGACCAGATTTCCGAAGTATTGAATATCCACCAGGATTTTGGCAAAGAAGCGGGTCGCGAACGCGCAATTGAACTGCTAAAACTGGTCGGAATTCCCGAACCGGAAAAACGCGCTGAAGCCTTCCCTCACGAACTTTCAGGCGGTATGTCGCAGCGTGTAATGATCGCCATGGCGCTTGCATGTGTGCCTGATCTCCTTATCGCCGATGAACCCACAACCGCTTTGGATGTAACCATTCAGGCTCAAATTCTCGACCTGATGCGTGATATGCAGAAACAACTTGGTTCTGCCCTCATGTTGATCACCCACGACCTTGGCGTGATCGCTGAAATGGCGAACCGTGTGGTCGTAATGTATGCAGGCGAGATCGTGGAAGAATCCCCCGTCGCTTCATTGTTTGACGAACCGCTTCATCCTTACACCCAAGGCTTGATTGGTTCAATCCCAGTCTTGGGCGAAATCCGAGAACGGCTCGATGTCATTCCAGGCAGCGTGCCAAACCTCATCAACCTGCCTCAGGGATGCCGTTTTGCTCCGCGTTGCCGCGCCCGTGTGGAAAATAACCTGACCATTTGTACGGATCAGCACCCTCCGCTAGTTAATGTCTCTGAAAAACACAAAGTTCGTTGCTGGCTTTTTCAGGATGCTGAAGGGCACACCGCCCCAATGAAATCTGGAAAATAAAAGGAATATCTAGCAAATGAACACAATGAACAAACAATCAAAACCAGATTTGTTGGTCGTGGATAACCTTGTAAAATATTTCCCGGTTCGTTCGGGTCTTTTACAGCGTGTAAATGCCTGGGTACAGGCAGTGGATAAAGTTAGTTTTGCTGTAAAAAAAGGTGAAACCCTCGGTTTGGTGGGTGAGTCTGGGTGCGGTAAAACAACCGTAGGCCGTACCCTCCTTCGCCTGTTAGAACCCACCTCAGGCAGTGTCTCATTTGAAGGCAAAGACATCCTCAAAATGGGATCGCGCGAACTTAAACCTCTGCGCCGCGATATGCAAATCATCTTCCAGGATCCTTACGCCTCATTGAACCCCCGTATGCCCATTGGCGAATCCGTTATGGAAGGCTTGCACATCCATAAAATTGGGCAGCCCAAAGAACGATGGGAAATTGCCATCAACATGCTTAAAAAAGTGGGGCTTGAAGAATATCATGCCCGCCGCTACCCGCACGAATTCTCAGGCGGACAGCGTCAGCGCATCGGTATTGCCCGCGCTCTGGCAATGAACCCGAAATTCATCGTCTGTGATGAACCGGTTTCCGCTCTCGACGTATCCATTCAGTCTCAGGTGTTGAACATCCTGAAAGACCTTCAGTCTGAATTTGGATTGACATACCTCTTTATCGCACACAACCTCAGCGTGGTTGAACATATTTCTGACCGCGTTGCCGTAATGTACCTTGGCAAAATGGTCGAATTGACCGACCGTGAGTCCCTTTACCGTGAACCGTTGCACCCTTATACAAAGGCATTGCTTTCTGCCATCCCAATTGCGCACCCAAATCAGACGAAGGAACGCACCATCCTAAAAGGCGATGTGCCCAGCCCGCTGAACCCGCCTACAGGTTGTCGTTTCCACACTCGTTGCCCCATTGCAGTCTCGCAGTGTTCACAAGAAGAACCCCAATTCAAAGAAGTCCGCCCCGGACACTACGTTGCCTGCTGGCTGGCAGAATAAAAACAACATCAAAAAAGAGACCGCTCGCAGCGGTCTCTTTTTTGATACGTAGAATGGTTATAATTGAAACATGTATACAAAATATGGGCAGGTCTTGATCGAAAAGAGAATCGTCATATTTATTATCTTTGCATCACTTTTCATAATTCCTGCGTGCCTTGGCGCCACTGAACAAACCCCCACACCTGCACCTGAGTACACACCCTTTGCGCAGCCATCACCAACAATAGAAGCATCACAGATGCAGCTAACTGTTTGCATGGGGCAGGAACCCAACAGCCTCTATCCATTTGGCGAGCTAAACGATGCGGCAAAAAATATTCTCTCCGCAATTTATGATGGACCGATCGATATGGCTGAATACAAATATCAACCGGTCATACTTACAAAACTCCCCAGCTTTGAAAACGGTGACGCCCAGATCGTCCCTATTGAAGTACAAACCGGTGATACTGTTCTCGATACAAACGGAAATATCATCAGCCTGAAAGCAGGAGATCAAATCCGTCCGGCAGATTGCAAGGCAAACGACTGCATAGTTACATACAACGGCGACGCCACGGTCTTAATGGATCAGATGATCGTTACCTTCCGTATGCGCCCAGACCTGACATGGTCTGATGGCACCCCACTCACTGTTGACGACTCCATCTATTCATTTGAACTTCAGCGTGAAACGAAAAGCAATACATACCTGGTAGAGCGAACCTCAACCTACGAAGCCGCTGACGCACAAACCCTGCACTGGTTTGGTATTCCCGGGTACATTGACCCAACCTACTTCACCAACATCTGGCAGCCTGCCCCAAAACACGCCTGGGGCGAATTCCCCGCCAATCAACTTTCCAGTGTAGATATCTCATCCAGAACCCCTCTCACCTGGGGACCATATAGAGTCGCCGAATGGATCCCGGGTAGTGAAATTACCCTGAAAAAAAATCCTTATTATTATCGAAACGAAGATGGATACCCAAAAATTGACCAGATCAAAATTCGCTTCATTTCGGACCCGGAACTGGCTCTGTCCGAGTTGATCGCCTCACGCTGTGACCTGATCGACCCTACTATAAACCTCGAAGCACACACCGGTCTCTTGCAACAAATGCAGGCAGCCGGAGAGGCACAATTATTTACAACTGCCGGAATGAACATGGAATGGCTTGGCTTGGGCATAAACCCCGCTTCCTACGATAACGGCTACGATATTCAAAAAGACCGACAGAATATATTTGCCGATAAATACACCCGCCAGGCAATTGCTTATTGCACAGACCGTCAAACTATTGTCGACCAAGTCTTTCATGGGCTGGTCACTGTGCCAACTTCCTACCTGCCGGTCGAACATCCCGCTTTTGATTCAAACCTTCAACCCATTCCCTACGACCCGGAAATTGGTATATCACTCCTGGAGCAAGCCGGTTGGCTGGATGTGGATAATGACCCGGTCACACCACGCCGTGCGATCAACGTAAAAGATGTGGCATATAACACGCCTCTTATCCTTAATTTCTATGCAACCCCCAACACACAGCGCAGACAAGTCGCTGTGCTCCTTGAAGATTCCCTTGCTGAGTGCGGCATTGCACTGGATGTTACATTTCTGGAACCAAATGAACTATACGCCCCTGGACCCGATGGGTTTCTCTTTGGGCGTCAATTTGACCTTGCCCAATATGCTTTAGGCGTGGAAGGTATTGAACCTCCCTGCAACTGGTTTATGAGTTCTGCCATTCCAAATGAATCTAATACCTGGGGCGGGGCAAATATTACAGGGTACTCAAATTCCAATTACGATTCTGCCTGTCAATCTGCCCAGCTATCCTTGCATGAAGATGCTTCCTATTTGCCCTCTTATCGTCAGACGCAGATCACTCTGGCAGAAGAACTCCCTGCCATCCCGTTATACTCTCATGTGCGGCTTTCTGTTGCATCACCACATCTTTGTGGGTTTAAACTGGACGCCATAGCGCCTGCTCTTTGGAATGTGGAGTCTCTAACTTTAGATGAAACCTGTCAAAAATGATGTGGAGGCAGGTTCTGAATTTTGCTATAATGAAACACCGGCTGTATAAGGTGAGTTTTAAATTTCTTTTTTTGTTCAAAATCTTTGTGTACTTATTTTGAGAGGCTTCATGATTCGGAATCTACTGCTTGTTGACGACCAGCGCGAAATTCTTCGCTTGTTAAGATCTTCGCTTGAAACGCTCAAAAACAAGGATATTAACCTGTTTGAAGCACAATCGGGGGAGGAAGCGCTTTTAGAGTCTTCCAGAGCGCAAATACACATGCTCGTTACAGACTATAAACTCCCCGGGATCAGCGGAGTGGAATTGATGCATAAAGTGAGGGCTCGTCATCCCGAGGTCAAAGTGGTTTTTATCAGCGGTATGACAGAGAAAAAGATGCGCAATGAAATGATAAACAGCGGCGCTTTTGCCATCTTTGAAAAACCTGTTCCTATGGCAGATTTTTTAGATGTAGTGGAACGCGGCTTGGGATTGGTGCAGACCATTTTTCCGCCGGAAATATCAGCGGATATCGAAGCCTCTGATGAACCAGCTACAAGGCTTTCAGACCTGCTTGCAAACTTTCGCCAGGATTTTAATGCCGATGCGGTTTTCCTCCTCAACGAACGCGGTTTGATCCATGCCCGTACAGGGAACTTGCACGACCCAAGCATGGAAGTCTCGCTGATCTCCACACTCATGGCGATACACAATACCAGCCTGAAAGTTGCAAAACATAACCATCAAGAGACGATAGAGTCTTACCATGTTTTTAATGGCGGTGATCATGACCTGCTTTTTATTCCCGTAACGCAGATACATGCCTTATTGGTCGCTGGCAAGGGTCTCTCCTCTGAAGAACAGATTTTGGATACCGTACGCGGTTTAATGGCATTACGTTCACAAGTTGAAAAAGCGCTATCTTCCATGGGCGTGACCGGTGAACTTAAATTAAACTCCGCGCCAATTCCAGCCCCTCCAACGCCCGCGCCTGCCAAACGCCATACCGACCAGCTCTCAAGGGCGACACCCTCACCCGAAATGGAAGCCTTACTTAATCAGGCATTTGAGAAATCGAAGGCATCTCAGGATGATAATTTCTGGGAATCGGCTGCCGAGGATCTTGGTAAAAAATCCACTAATCCGAATGTCCTTTCGTTGGATGAAGCCAAAAAAATGGGGCTGATTTCTAACGAATAATAAAATTATGATACAATCTTGCCCGCACTGGGGCATGGTGCAATGGCAGCACACCAGCCTTTGGAGCTGTGGATCTTGGTTCGAATCCAGGTGCCCCAGCCACATAAGTCCGTATAAGCGGACAATTTCTCAAACGGGATTTGCAACGGAACAATTTGTTCACCGTGCAAATCCTGTTTTCATCTGAGGTGATCTTATGAAAATTACAGCCGTTCTCCTTGCCGCCGGGCAGGGAACCCGAATGAAATCTTCCACGCCAAAGGTTTTGCATACAGTGGGCGGTAAACCCATGATCTGGCACGCTTTGCAGGCTATTCGGTCTGCCACTACTGAAAAGCCTGTGGTTGTGGTTGGGCATGGCGCAGATGCTGTGACTGCCTACCTTGCGGATTCGGCACAGACTGTTCTACAGGAACCTCAACTTGGGACAGGACATGCCGTGATGCAGGCAGAAGCCTTGTTACACAGCAAGACAGACCTTGTGGTTGTATGCTATGCCGATATGCCGCTTCTACGCGGCGAAACACTTCAGAAATTGGTCGAGACCCAAAAACAAAATAAGGGACCCATTTCCATGTTGACGGTGGTGGCAGACGATCCGCGTGGATTCGGACGTATTATTCGCGGCGAAGATGGAACGGTAAAAGCCATCGTGGAAGAATATGTCGCAACGCCCGACCAACTTCAGGTCAAGGAATTGAACGTGGGGGGCTACTGTTTCGATGCCAACTGGTTGTGGGAGGCGCTTCATCGTATCCCCAAAAATCCCAAAAAGGGTGAATATTATTTAACCGACGCAATTGAACTTGCCGTGAGGGATGGACTGCCAGTTCAAGCTGTAGTGATGGATGACCTTGAAGAGACGATCGGCGTGAACACCCGTGTGCATCTCTCGGAATGTGAAACTGCCATGCGCCGCCGCATTAATCAGATGCATATGTTGAATGGCGTGACGATGATCGACCCTGCCTCCACTTATATTGAATCAGGCATTGAAATCGGTAGGGATACGGTCATCATGCCGAATACATACCTTTTTGGAAAAACCGTGATCGGTGAAAGAAATATGATCGGTCCAAATACGATCATTCGTAATTCCACCATTGGTAGTGGATGCAAAATACTATCTTCAGATATTGAAAGCGCAGTGTTGGAAGATGATGTAGATATGGGACCCTTCGCGCGGCTTCGCAAGGGCGCACATCTTGGCAATCATGTTCACATGGGCAACTTTGGCGAAGTCAAGGATTCTTATTTGGGTGAAGGCGTAAAAATGGGACACTTCTCCTACATTGGCAATGCCCAGATCGGGGCGAATACCAATATTGGCGCAGGGACGATCACCTGCAATTACGATGGCGAGAAGAAGCACGCTACCGAGATCGGTGAAGATGTGTTCATCGGTTCAGATACCATGCTGGTTGCTCCGGTAAAATTAGGCAATGGAGCCCGAACCGGTGCGGCGGCAGTTGTGACCAAAAACGTGGCAGAGGATACACTTGTGGTGGGGATGCCTGCACGGGCTATTCGTAAACTTGAACGAAAACCCAAAAAGAGCGAAAAATGACAATTACGAATGAAGAAAAACAATCGTTGATAGACCTTGCAAATGAAGCGCGCCGGAGGGCGTATGTTCCCTACTCAAATTATCCGGTGGGGGCGGCGTTGCGTACAAAATCAGGGCGAATATTTACGGGTGTAAATGTTGAGAATGCGGCGTACCCTCAAACCATGTGCGCGGAGCGTGTAGCCATATTCAAGGCGGTTTCGGAAGGGGAGACCGAATTTGAGATCATTGCCGTAGTGACGAATAATGGCGGCTCTCCCTGCGGTGGATGCAGGCAAGTGATGGCTGAATTTGCCTTGGAGATGGTCGTGTTGTTTGGAAATGGAAAAGGCGAACTTATCAAGGAAACCAGTGTCAATGAACTGTTGCCTGGGGCTTTTGTTCCCAAACATTTGGTAACCGAAATATAAATTTCACAATTCAGTTGCGGGCTTTGCTCCCCAACCTGTAAAACTATGACAGATTTTCGATCTTTCCGTGCTGCTGCGCTTGTGCTTCGACATGCCGATTGGGGTGAGGCAGACCGCATCTTAACGCTCTACACCCGTGAGCAGGGGATTGTACGCGCCCTGGCAAAGGGGGCGCGAAAGGTTACATCTCGTAAGGCGGGGCATTTACAGCCATTTACGCACATATCCGTTCAGCTTGCAAAAGGACGCGACCTTCTAATAGTGACCCAGGTGGAGACGGTGAACGCTTTCCTGCTATTGCACGAAGACTTGATGAAAACCGGTCATGCAGCATATGCAGTGGAATTGCTGCTGCGATTTTCCTACGAAGAGGAAGGCGCCAACCCCTCTGTGTTTCGTTTATTGGTGGAGACGTTTGAGCGTATTCAAAAGGAAACGGATGCCTGGCTTCCCATTCGATATTATGAAATGCGTTTGTTAGATGCGGTTGGCTTTCGCCCGCAGCTTTTTGAGTGCGCAAATTGCAACCGCAAGATATTGCCGGAAGATCAGTTTTTTTCATTTATGGCAGGCGGGGTAATTTGTCCGCGCTGCGGGGAGGGGCTGCCCAACCTGACACGCATTTCGTTGGAGACGCTTAAATATTTGCGCCACTTCCAACGCTCCAGCTATCGAGATGCTTCAGTTGCCCGCCCCAGCCCCGAAATCCAGAAAGAGGCGGAGGCGCTCATGCAGGGATATTTTTCCTACCTTTTGGAACGTGAGTTGAACACGCCCGGCTTCATCAAAAAAATCCGCGCTCAATAAAAAAAGGTCGGCTCAATTGCCGACCTTTTTTCGTTTCACCCGTTGGATCATGGATTGACTCATCTGCTGGGTATTGATGGGGGTGGATGCTGAAACAACATCAGAAGCATACCCAAATTTACGCATGGCAATACGACGCACCCAACTTAATACTGCAATTGCCGAAGACTCGCCTTCATATGGAATGGGGGTTGTTTTATTGTTGAGAAGCGCCGTGCGCACATCTTCCGCTGTTTTGCCTTCAAACTGGGTACGCCCCGCGCCAATTGCCCAATAAATATGTGCGTCGCTGGAGGCAATTTTTGCAAGCGGGAGGAAGACCGATAATTTCCGCGCCACCTTGTCAAAGTTTTGCGTACCCATGTTATGGGTTTCAATACCCTTTAGCGGAACTTTTGCCCGTTGGTCTGCCAGCGCGCCCAGCACAGATTCCATTTTGAGGCTGCCGGGCAGGTTATTGAATGGGTGTGGGGCAATGGCAAGCCCGCCCTGTTCGCCGATGTGTAAAAGGGTATCGATCAATGACATGCCCGCCGGGGGCAGGGTCTTGATAAAAAGCGCAACAAGGTGACCATCTCGTGTGGTCACTTCAGCCCCGGGGATCACTTCAACGCCAAATTTTGGAGCAAGCTCCTGGGCTTCAAGCGAGCCGCGAAAATCATCATGATCGGTGACGGCAATGACATCAAGCCCTACATCAGCGGCTTGTTTGAGAACTGCACGCACAGTGGTGGTTGCATCGGGGGAGTAGATGGAGTGGATGTGAAGGTCTGCGGTGCCCATTGTACTTTCTGCTTTCTTTACTTGCTCAAATCTTTTTTACTCCAATTCAAGATAAATGTCCACGCGACAAATGTCACAATTGGCTTCAAGATGCGCCAAAGGAGGAATTGGAACCAGCGCCACTTGAATGTATAAATAACCTGCGCGAGAAACCATCTTGCAAAAAGGGTTTGACCCAGCCCGCTCTTTCTTAACCGGCGCTTGTATCTGCGAAATGAAAATTCCCCACGCTGAAAGGATTCTTCGATTTCCCGCGCCGCGATAATACCATATCCTAGCGCCATGCTAATGCCCTCACCGAAAATTGGGTCGGCTCCAACCGCGTCGCCAACAAGCAGTACACGTGGAATTGAAACTCTGTTTTGCGGGCTGTACCAGCGGATGGGATGTCCTTTGAGTTCATACTCATCCAAATTAAAGCCCCGGGCGTGCATTTCTTTTTCTAAAGGTTTTACGAGCGGGGGGCGCTCAAAGTTTGCCAGCAGGTTTGTATCATATACGCCCCAGCACCGCATGGGGTTGCCGTTTATCTGGGTTGGGAAATCCCACACATACCCGGCGATGTTCTGCGGCACGGGGAAGAAATCAAAATAGGCTTGTTCTTTTCGGCTCTCAAAGGTTTTTTCGGTGTAATCAGGTGTGATGACCTCAAGAACCCTTGCGGTAAAAACAGGATCGTGCGGCAGGATGATGCGACGGGTGATGCCATTGGAACCATCTGCGCCGATTGCGATTTGGGCTGTGAATGTTTCGTTGTCGGTTCTAATGATGACGTGGTCTGCCTGTGCCTGAATGTGGCGGACATGGACCCCCTGCCGGATGGATATGCCTCGTTCTTCGGCTTTTTGGGCAAGCCATGCGTCGAATTCATCTCGCCGGATAACCCGCAGTGCCCGTCGTTTGCGCAAGCGGATATTCAGCCCCTTGCCAGCAAAATCAAAATGTGCCTTTTCCATATCCACATGCGGAATTTCGCTTACATCCAAACCCAGGGCTTCGAGGATGTTTTCAGCATCCACTACCAGCCCGCCTGCGCAAAGTTTTGGGCGTGGATAATGCTCCTTTTCGAGGATCAAGATTCGGGGAGCAAGATGCGGGGCAAATTTTTGCAAATGTAGTGCGGTGGAAAGTCCGCTGGGTCCGCCGCCGATGATGAGGATATCCTGTTTTGTTTCAGAGTGTGGCATGGTTTGATTATATAAAAGACAGGGCATGTGCAAAATGCCCTGTGGGTCTTATTTAATCTGCTGCCGCTTGTGCGGCGGCTGGTTCGATGGTTCTGCGCCAGAAGAACGCCCAGTACATGGTGACGGCGATGGTGTAAAGGGCAATGGTTCCGATAAAAGGCGGACCGAAACCATATTTCACTTGCAGCCATCCGCTGATGGTGGGGCTGAATGCCCAGCCGAAATTCCATGCCATGCTGGTGAGGCTTGCAACAGTGGCACGCCCAGAGTGGTCTACATGCTCCATCACGAACGCCTGATAGACGGGGCTGCTCATGTTCATCAATGCGAGGCGAATGTAATAGCTGGCGGCGCCAACCCAGAAGATGGGGGAGAACCCCAGCAGGATGAGGAAGGGGATGGAGAGCGCCTGTGTAATGACCACAAGTTGGATCTTGCCGGTTCGGTCTGCCAACGGTGGGGCAATGAGTAAACCGAGCCCCATGGCAAGCGACCCCCATGCGAAGAGGGTTCCGATCACGGGGTCTGGCTGGTTGTGAACGACCCTGAAATAGACGTTCATAAATGGCATGATAAGCCCCGCACCTAATGAGGTGAGCAGGGTTGGCAGAATAAGTTTTGAAAGCAAGCCCGGGTTTTTTGCCGCGTATTGAAAGGGTGAAAACACAGCGCGTTGGCTTTTGGCAATGTTCGGTGATTTGATGAAAAGCAGCGGACTGATGGCAATGATCGCGCCGATGCCTGCGATGAGAATGGTGTTGCCATATGCAAGGCTGCTGGTTGGTGGGACATTTTGCGATTGCCCAACCCAGGAGGGTAGGTAACCGCCGATCCAATTGCCGACAGAGGCAAAGGTCATTTGAAGTCCCTGACCAAAGCTGAAGAGGTAGGTGCGTTCCTTGTCGCCGCTGTTTTCCATGAGGAAAGGCGCCATCGTCACACCGCCCAGGCTTTGTGCCAAGCCAGAGACCACGTTCATGGCGTAAAGCGTCGATTCTGATTTCCAGATCGCCATGGCGAGAATGGAAAATGCCAGCATGGCGCTGGAAAGTACCAGTGACGATTTTCGACCAAGGCTGTCTGAGAGGTAGCCCATGGGCAGGGCTGAGATCAACGCGACAAAACTGCTGGTGGTGATGAGGTTGCCCAGAACAGATTCGTTGAAGCCGAGGCTTAAGGCGAAGAAGTTGAAGATGAGCCGAAAGATGCCCATGACCAAGCCGGTGAGGATCACGTTGAGCAAATAAAGACGCGCATTCGGGCTGAATGCGCTGAGATGGGAGCCGTATTCTCCCAGAATGCGGAAAGGGTTGAAGTGTATTCGGTTGTTGGTGTTCATTTCGCTTCTTTTGTATTTTCACCTTTGAGGAAGGCTTGCAGGTTGGCGTACACGGCGCCAAGCGTTTGTGTACGGGCGGTATAACGGTTTTCTTCATGTTCGAGAGATAACTCTACGAGACCGGCGAGACGCAGTTCGCGCAGGTGGTGCGTCACTGTGGGGGGGCGGAGCTGCAATTTGCGGGCGATCTCGGAAGGTGTGAGATTTCCATTGGTGAGGTAGTGCAGAATGTTTAGGCGGGTGGGGTCTGCAAGCGCCTTGAGCGAGCGGACGAGAGCCTCGGGGACGACTTCACCGGGGACGACGGACATTTCGGCTGGGCGGGCGCCGAAAGCGAGCAGCATGGTTTGGGCGTTGTATTTATCGAAGAAGACCAGCGGAGTTGTCCAAAAGGCGGGGACGAGGATGAATTTTTCTGCGTTGAATTCTTCTCCCAGTTGAAGCCCTTGCGAGAGTTCGGTAAAAAGCTCTTCAAAGCTTACAGTGGAGGCTAAGGTTTGGGCTTGTTCCAAACCAGTTTGAAGCACGGGGGCGATGCGCTTTTCTTCTTCCTCAAAAAATGCCTGATAGTACGAGTGAAAGGCAGTTAGAAATGCTTCGCCGAGTTCTTCCTGTTTGCTCCACCATTCCAGGGCAGCTTCAACTTCTGAACGTTTTAGCCCGTTTTGTTTTTTACTGAGCAGTTTATGCAGGGCGTCTACATCGGCAGGTGTGAACTTGCTTTCTTCTGCAATACGAAGCAGGGTGTTTTGAAAGAGGCTGTGTTTTTCTGCTTCCTGAGGGTCTGAAGTTTCGTAGGGTTCTCCAATTTTATAAACCGTACGCATACGTTCTACAGGTGAAATTTGTTTGATCGACCAAAGTGCGCTGATGGCATCTTTTGGGGCGGGCAGTTCATGCAGCCATTTGAGCGGAACGCCCAACATTGGGTAAATCTCTTCGAGTAGTTTTCTCTCAGCCGCCGGAATTCTGGCTCGCACGCTGGCGGCATAGGATGGGCGAATACCGAACATAGTGGGCGCGAGTAATACATGCAGGCTGATGAAGAGTTCGTAGGCTGTGCCGAAATCCCAAATGATGGCGGGGGAGGAGTTTTTTTTCTTCATGATGGAAGAGATGCTTTTATTTCTTTCCTTGTAATTTTTTCCCGAGGGCGATCAGGTTCTCGCTGGTCTTCTGCCCAACACTCTCGTTGAAAGGCGGGACGTGCTTGAAAAGTATGCCCAGCGCCACAAGCGCCTGACCGGTTTGACGGGTGAAGATGCTGCGTGTGATTTCTGCGGGTTTGGTGTTTGAAAGGACTGTTTCTTTTTCTTCTTCTTGGATGGGTTCAAGCGTTAATATAGACATGGGTGTCCTCTCTCTCCAAAAGGGGGACGGGTGGTTAGGCAGGTAGCTGAATTAGACATGTATCTAATTAGATGATAGTCTAATAGTATTAACTTGTCAAGTGAATCAGATAGAGAGAACATGGCTTTCCCAAAATCTGAAAACCTTAATGCGAAAAGCGCGAAATAGGCGAATTTTGCAAAAAACAATTTCTTTTCGCGTTATTCGCCCCATTTGCGACATTCGCGTTAAGCCTTTTAGTTGTTTCAAGCTGCTTTTGAGAAAGTCATAAAAATCACCTTACGCGAATTAATCTACCAGCCTAAGAGAGCGTTTCTTAAGTCTTTTTTGTACACGGATTTGACGGATTGCACGGGCAAACACGGATTTTTTAAAGGATTTTTCCGTGAGAATCCGTGAAATCAGCGTAATCCGTGTACTTAACTCACCTTACGCAGTTTTGCGGAAAAACATAGATTTACCCTCACCCTAACCCTCTACCCTGACGGGCACGCGTCCCGAAGGGAGAGGGGACGCCCTTCCCCTTTGGGGAAGGGCTGGGGAAAGTGCCCGTTAGGGTATGAGGGTGCGTAAGGTGAGTACTTAAGAAACAGTCTCTAAAATGCCTTTTGACTGCATAAGCTGAGGTGTTAATATTCAAGGAATGAACGGAGGCATGATGAAGAAATTTTTAGCAGGCGCGTTGATCGGGTTCAGTTCGCTGGTATTTCTGGCAAGCCTTGTGGGAATGGTGATGGCATGGGTATATAACCAGCCGCTCACCCTTGAAGCCGATACCCGGCTTTCAGGCGTGCAGGATCAACTCTCTCAAATTCAAACGGATTTGCGAAGTGCAAAAATGGAAGTGGAACGTGCTTTGCGCATCATTCAATCGGCAGAAGATGCGCTTGCCGCGCTTACCCAGCAAACGGCAGATGCAGAGGAATTATTGAAACAGGTCAACCAGACCTTGGATGATGACCTGATCCCTACCCTCGAAAATACACGCACGCGCATCACCGAAGTGCGTGTGATTTTGAACGACCTGCGGGATGCCTTGAATAGTTTGAACGCCCTGCCTTTTGTGAACTTTGAAGTGCCGGGTGACGAATTGCTGCGGGGTATTCTTGTGGAAGTAGAATCGCTGGATGCTGAGATGGCAGATGTGCAAGACCTTGCCCAACGCGCCTCTGTTTTTATCAACGATACATCTTATTTACTTGGCGGCGATTTTCAAGAGACCAAGCAAAACCTTGAAGACCTTCTCAAAATGTTGAATGGATACGATTCGGAATTAACCGGCTGGCTGGAACAAGTGCAGACGTTGCGGGAATCCATGCCCAAGTGGATCGATACCGCCTCAACCGTGTGTGTAGTGGTTCTGCTTTGGTTGGGCTTTTCTCAACTGGGGCTTATCCTTCATGGGCTGCGTCTTTGGCAGGGCGGAAATCCGCTTGAGGTCTTGCAGAAAAACAGCAAAGCATAAACCCACCCATACCGTTTTATTCTGCGGGCCACGGAATTTCCGCCGGACCGGCGTAGCCATGTTTCTCCTGGATGTATACCCGTCCGCGTGAGGGTTCGGCGCAGCCGGTTTGGTCGGTGAAGGTGATGAAGGGCAGCCGCGAGCCGAGCGTATCGAAATATATCTCACCGTCTTTGCAGTACCAGACCTCAACGATGTAGGGGAACATGTTTGCATCTTCATACTTGCCCGGGCTGACGATGATCTCCATCCATGAGATGGTTACCTGGTCACCTTCACGGGTGGCGCTTAGCACGGTGGTCGGACCATAATACGGCGAAACCGGAATCTTATAACCAACCGGGTACACCGAAGGCAGGGAACGTAAACTCCCTTCTTCTTTCAATGCGATGAACTGTGAATTAACCCAGCAGTCTTGCTGACCATTTTCAACCAAAACCCAATCGTTTATCCCGTCCGTTCGACCGATCAACCGCAGGGGTGTGGATTTGTTGAACGCAATTAGATAAAGATAATTTGCGCCGGGTCCATACCGGCAAATGAGCTTATCGGCGGTGACGCTGGCTTTGAGGCTTTCAACAGTGGGGATGGGTGTTGGCGTTTCGGTAGGGGTGGCGGTGGGTGTCTCTGTAGGCGGGAGGGGGCTGGGGG
>Ga0172367_10002286_pt1 | contig 26482 bp, 18 predicted proteins | sample Lak10m_FD_114542 | JGI IMG/M metagenome (GOLD analysis project Ga0172367, IMG submission 114542) | Freshwater microbial communities from Kabuno Bay, South-Kivu, Congo - kab_022012_10m | ecosystem: Environmental > Aquatic > Freshwater > Lake | place: Democratic Republic of the Congo: South-Kivu...
GCGCCGTATTTCGCTGACCTAGTTTTGCTCTGTAACAAGTGAAACTATGGCTGTAGCGAAAGTAAAAACTCAGTATTTCTGTCAGAATTGCGGAACAAGCTCTCCGAAGTGGGTGGGAAAATGCACCTCTTGCGGAGAATGGAATACCTACGTGGAAGAAATCGTTAAGAAGAACGATGATCCCCGCTCCTCTCCTTTCTCGCGGTCGAATGGTCGCGCGGTGAAACCGTTGAAGCTGGAAGAAATCAGCGGCGGCGAAGAGCGCCGTATTCCGCTTTACGATAAAGAACTTACGCGCGTGCTTGGCGGCGGACTTGTGCCGGGATCACTTGTGCTGTTTGGCGGTGAGCCGGGAATCGGGAAATCCACTTTGATGCTGCAATTGGCAACCAACGTAAAGAACATGCGTGTGCTTTATGTTTCGGGAGAAGAAAGTGAACAGCAAATCCGCATGCGTGCAGAGCGCATCGGAATAAAAAATCAGGATTGTTTCATTCTCACGGAAACAAACACAGCGAATATCTTCCAGCAAGCCGCCATCATTGAACCGCAATTGATGATCATCGATTCGATACAGACTTTGCATACTGCAAGTGTGGAAAGTTCTCCCGGAAGTGTTTCGCAGGTGCGTGAATGTGCAGGAGAAATGTTGCGTTATGCGAAAGAGAATGAAGTTCCTGTATTTCTGATCGGTCACATCACGAAAGACGGTTCCATTGCCGGACCGAAAGTGCTCGAGCATATGGTTGATACGGTTTTGCAGTTTGAAGGAGATCGCAACCACGTGTACAGATTACTGCGTACTACGAAAAACCGATTCGGATCTACCAATGAACTCGGCATTTATGAAATGCAGGGAAGCGGTTTGCGTGAGGTGAGTAATCCGTCTGAAATTCTTGTAACATCACGTGATGAAGCAGTGAGTGGTGTTTCTATTGCAGTTCTTATGGAAGGTTTGCGTCCGATGCTGATAGAAACACAGGCGCTTGTAAGTTCAGCGGCATATGGAACACCGCAACGCTCTGCTACAGGATTTGATCTGCGTCGTTTGGGAATGTTGCTTGCTGTATTGGAGAAACGCTGCGGATTCCGGCTTGGAGTGAAAGATGTGTTTCTGAATATTGCCGGCGGATTGAAAGTGGAAGATCCGGGAATCGATCTTGCTGTAGTGTGCGCGGTACTTTCCTCCAATGCCGATATGCCGATTGCCAACGGAGTGTGCTTTGCAGCGGAAGTAGGACTCAGCGGAGAAATCCGTCCGGTGACACGCATTGAGCAACGTATTTCAGAAGCTGAAAAACTGGGCTTCAAGGAAATTTATATTTCGAAATTTCATAAAGGTTTGAAGCAGGATAATTATGCGATTCGTTTGAGAATGTGCGGGAAGATTGAGGAGGTGTTCAGTGGATTGTTCGGGTGAGAATAATACTGGCAATAGTACACGGAAAATGATAGTACGCGGATCAGGCGGATGATGCGGATGTACGCGGATAATAAATAATAACAATGCTGAATAAAGAAACGACCGATAAAATATTGAGAGCATTTTATATTGTATTCAATGAACTCGGTTTTGGATTTGCCGAAAAAGTGTACGAGAATGCTCTGATGTATGAAATGCAAAAGATGGGATTGCAATGTGACAATCAACTACCGATTAAAGTATTTTACAAACAGATGCAGGTAGGCGTTTATTATGCCGATATCGTGGTAGAAAACAAAGTTATCCTGGAGATTAAAGCTTGTGGTAGTCTAATTGAAGAACATGAAGCGCAACTTCTGAACTATTTGAAAGCTACGGAAATTGAAACCGGGCTCTTGCTTAATTTCGGTAAAGAACCTCAGTTTCGAAGAAAGGTATTCTCCAATAGCAACAAGTCCAATCCGCGATTATCCGCATAATCCGCCCGATCCGCGTACCATTTCACACAGTCCGCGTACTATAAGTAGTTACTGGCACGATTTTTTCGGCTTTAACTGCCCCTGAAGGTCTCCAAGCCCGATGGTTCGGTTAAATTTGCCCTGAATGCCGTTTTCTGCCCGACTCAAATCGTTTTTTAAATCGAGATACAGCTTGCTGCTGGGCGGAATTCTCCTGCTCACTGCCGGTTATCTGGTGAGCCTTTCCGGTGGAACAAGAACAAGTCCGCTGATTGCAGGATTGACCGAAGAACTACACGATCGCGAAAGCGTCTTGCAGGCGGAACTCGATTCGCTCTACAACTTTGCACAGACAAAATCTTTCGAAGAAATTTTCATCGCGCAAAGTGATCGCAATGGAACGCTTTACTGTAAGCACGGCATTGTGTTGCTCATATATCAAGGTGATTCATTGAAATACTGGTCCGACAATTCAGCAGCAGTAGAAACGTACATGCTTGAAGTTTGTTTGGATCAACGCATGACGCGCTTGCGCAACGGTTGGTTCGAAACAATTCAGAAAACAGACAACACCGGCAGAACATATATCGGTTTGCTGCGCATCAAGAATGAATACTCCTACGAGAATCAGTATCTCGTGAATTCATTCGCAGATGGCTTACGCCTTCCACCTGAAACGGAAATTGAAATCGGAAAACCGGGATCTACAAATGCAATACACGCTTCAGACGGAACATATCTTTTCTCGCTTGTATTCAAACAGCAAGGCAATTCCGATCTCACACTTTCGCAAATCGCAGTGAACGTACTACTCATTCTGCTTGGTTGCGTTCTCGTAATTGCATTTCTGCGAAAAGAAGTTGCCTCACTCGAACAAACACTTAAGCCGCACGGAAGTGCGTTGTTGTTCATCGGTGTTATTGCAGCATTACGTTTTCTGACGTTGCTGATTCATTTCCCTTCTACTTTCTACGATTTGCCTTTGTTCAGCCCTATTCATTACGGAAACGCAGGTTCATTCTGGAATCAGAATCTCGGAGATTTTCTCATCAATGTGATTCTGTTTTTCTACATCACAGTTTTTGTCAGCGCGCAGCTTCGCAAAACCCGGGTGAAGTTCGCAGGAAGTAATTGGGCTCGACTTGCATGGACAACAATGCTGCTCGGAATTCCGGCCATCATTGCATGGGGAATCAACTCCATGATTTCAGGTTTGGTACAGAACTCTGATATTTCATTTCAGGTAAACAATCTCTTCGGACTTTCTGCATACAGCTACACAGGCATCTTCATGATTGCGCTGATGCTTGCAGCATTCTTTCTCATCAGCGAAAGCGTACTTCGCATCATTGAATCATCAATTGCAGAAAGAAATAATCGTTTGTATGGATGGTTGATTTCATCTGCGCTTGTTGTTGGAATACATCACTTGTTTGGAAGTGTTGATCTTCTGGCGATCTCCTGGCCAATGGCAGTATTGCTCGTGCTTCTGCTTCGCAAAACAGATGAAGAAAACGGAACATTCTCATTTTCTGTGATCGTATTCCTCGTACTACTGTTCTCTTTCTACACAACACACATGCTGTTGAAGCAATCAATGCATAAAGAACACGATAGCCGCGTGGTCTTTGCAGAGAAGCTCGCAGCCGAACAGGATCCGATTGCAGAACATTTATTTACGGAGATTGACAACAAGATCGCCCACGACACCAATCTGATTCGTTACACACAAATGCCGGATCAGGATTTCGGTGCGTTCGAGAAAACCATACGTCAGGAATACTTCAGCGGTTATTGGGAAAAGTATGAAGTGAAAGTTACTTTCTTCGATACGATGTGTACGCCTTTGCTGCGCTCGAGTACGCCGTGGAGTGACAACATACTTCACTTCGAAGAACAGTGCGAGAAAAACGGAGTTTCCACTTTCAGTGATCAGTTGTTTTATCTCGACAACGGCACAGGACGCATCAGTTATCTCGCGAAAATTGTTCTGCAATATCCCGAAAGAGAAACGCATCTCGGACAAGGAACTTTGTTCATTGAGTTTGATTCGAAACTCATGTCGGAAGAAATCGGGTTCCCTGAGTTATTGCTCGATCGCGAACTCGGTTTGAACCGCAAGCTGATGAACTATTCCTATGCGAAGTACAAGAACGGTCAACTCGTAAATCGTGCAGGAGAATTTCTGTACAGTCTTTCTTCAGAGTTCATTGAAGATAAAGGACACTTTCACTACTTCGAAACGGAAGATTGGGATCATCTGGCCTATCGTCCTGACGCAAGTACGTTGGTGTTGCTCAGTAAACCGGAAGAAGGATGGCTGGGAAAAATCACGAGCTTCTCTTACATTTTTGCATTCTTCAGTTTGCTGTTGATTGTTTCTTTGTTCGGCAGACAAATGCTGGTAGCGCGCCCTGCGTTCTCGCATCTCACTTTCAAATACAGAATTCAGTTGGTATTGGTGATGATTGTTCTGGTATCACTCGGTTTGTTCGGCGCCGGTTCGATTTATTACATCCGTCAGCAATATCAAACCAAGAATGCGGAAATCATCAGTGAGAAAGCGCATTCCGTTGTATTGGAAATTGAAGGCAAACTGCAGAATGATGAACTCACGCCATCGTACCGCGACTACGCGACATATCTTTTGAAGAAATTCTCCAATGTATTCTTCACGGATATCAATCTGTACGATGCGCAGGGAAATCTGTACGCCTCATCGCGTCCGAAAGTATTTGACGAAGGATTGGCTTCACGCAAGATGAATCCTGAAGCGTACACGCAGATCAGTCTGATGAAGAAATCGGAATACATTCACGATGAAAACATCGGCAACCTCGCCTACTTGTCTGCTTATCTTCCGGTGAAGAACAAAGAAGGTCAGTTACAGGCGTATCTGAACATTCCGTATTTCGCCAAGCAGAACGATTTGGAAAAAGAGATTTCCACTTTCATGGTGGCACTCATCAACGTTTACGTGTTGTTGTTTGCCTTAGCGGTTCTTGCCGCGATATTCATCTCCAATTATCTCACGCATCCTTTGCGACTCATTCAGGAAAAGATGCGTCAGGTAAAGTTGGGTAAAACCAATGATCCGATTGAGTGGACGAGCAAAGATGAAATCGGAAGTCTGGTGAGTGAATACAATCGCATGATTACAGAACTCACCAAGAGTGCTGAATTGCTTGCGCAATCGGAACGTGAAAGTGCGTGGCGCGAAATGGCGAAACAAGTTGCGCATGAAATCAAGAATCCGCTGACGCCGATGCGACTGAGTATTCAATTGCTCGAGCGTGCGTACAAAGACAAAGCGCCGGACATTGATCAGAAAGTGGAGCGCTTATCTCGCACCGTAATTGAACAGATTGATACACTCGCATCCATTGCAAGTGCGTTCTCTGACTTTGCGAAAATGCCGAAACCTGTTTTGGAAGAAATGGATCTGCGCGAAGTGGTTTACAATACGCTTGAACTCTTCAGTGAAAATGATGAAGGTGTTGAGTTCAACGTTAACGACAAAGTGAATGCCGCGATGATGATTACCGGCGATCGCGAACAGTTACCGCGTGTATTCAACAATCTTTTCCGCAATGCCATTCAGGCTATTCCTGATGACAGAAAAGGGAAAGTTGTTGTGGAGTTATCGCGACAGAAAAATCATTTCATCATTTCCGTACGTGATAACGGAACAGGAATATCGGATGAAGTGATTGATAAAATCTTCGTTCCGAACTTCACCACGAAATCAACCGGAATGGGACTTGGTTTAGCGATGGTGAAAAACATTGTGGAAGGCTGCAACGGCATGATCTGGTTTGAAACCACAAAAGATGCCGGCACTACTTTCTTTGTGAGTTTTGATGAATGTGTTGATTAATCAAAGCCTTCACTGAAAAATTCTTCCAGCGTCATATCAAAAGCTGCAGCAACGCGCTCAAGGCTCGAAAATCTCAGATCTTCTCCACGTTCATATCTTCCCCACTGTGAACGATTGAATCCATGTTCGTACGCGAATATCTCATGGCTTTGATAGCCTTTCTTTATGCGCAAATCCCGGATTCTATTCGCCAATCTTATTAAACTCTTCCCCGGAACTTTTGTTGAAGAAGGCGACTTCGCCGATTTACGCTTACCCATAGGGCAAATAAAATGTCTTGTATCTGATCCGAAAACCCTTGTTTTGATCCTTTTTTATAGATACTCCTATTTAGATACATTTGTTTATTACATTTGATCGCTCACTAAACGCCCCCCGTTTTAGAGCAAAATCGTGAATAAAACACGATGCTTACCGTTTGCAGGAAAGGTTGCGAGACCCTATCGCCGATCAGATTTGTCGTACCACTTGGGCATTGACAAATAATATCTCACATATTTCCAACCCCAGAGGAAATGGTGCAGAATACCATATTGCGTTATCAGCAATACTCAATTGAGATTCTGAAGATATTCCAGAATTGATCTCTGAATCACGAGATCTATTTCAACTTGACATTATTGAACTCTTAACAATGGCAAGTTCAGCGGAGGCTGCGCCTGACATTAAAAAAAAACAAACCAACTCATGAAAAATAAAATTAACCTGTCCAGACATCTACTCTGGTGCATTATGCTACTTCTAGCATCAATATCTACAAAACTGATTGGTCAAACCTGTTCAGCGCCAATCAATATTAATGCAAATACCTGCTTTAATAATTTCATCACTTCCGATACCGCTGTATGGTTCTCCTTCAACACCGGAACAAGTGGTAACAATTGCGCAATCTCTTTGTCGTGCGACACACCAGCCGTAGATTTCACTTCGTTACGTCTATATACCGGATCGTGTTCAAACCTCACACTAGTAGGTAGTGGGTACTTCGACCAAACTGCTCTGATTATAGAATCTACTTTAACAGCGAATACAAATTACTTGATCAAGGCAACAAGGGCAAATTCATCGCCAACTAATACTAATCTCTGCCTTTCACTTAACTCCGTCGTTCCTTGTCCTCCTTGTACATTCTCCAATTGCCAGTTAGTGTGCAACAGTGACTTGGAATTATACTCAAATACGGTGATTTCAGGATTGAACCAGCTCCATAACAACACTTGCAACTGGAAGAAGCCGAACGGATCGCCGGATTATTTCAATGTTAATGCTAACGCCAATTCAAACGTTCAGGTTCCGATTAATTTCAGCGGAGTACAAACCGCTCATACAGGCAATGGCTATGCAGGAATTTACTGCTACTATAACAATCCCGGATCAACAACATCTGACACCAACTTCCGAGAGTACATTCAAACGCAATTACCGCAACCACTAATCGCCAATCAGCCGTATTTGATTTCATTTTGGGTGAGTTTATCGGATTACTCGGGATATGCTGTTAATCACATCGGAGCTTACTTTTCTTCATCACAACCGGTTCAGAATACTCCTCAAGATGTTATAAACTTTGCCCCACAGATTCAATCAACGTCCATCATCACAAATATGAATGGATGGACACAAATTACGGGTACGTTTACACCAAGTCAATCCGGATTGCAATGGGTGACCATTGGAAGCTTTGAAACAGATCAGCAACAACAACAGCAGCTGGTTGTTCCGCTCGGGAATAATACTTCCGCAGGAGGAAACCCGAATTGGGGCGCTTACTACTACATCGATGATGTGACGGTACAACCAGCGGTTCCAACAACACTCACGTATGCGCCCAATCCGCTGTGTCCAACCACAAGTCAATACACTGTTACAGCGAACACTCCTTACCCAAACAACGGATTCACATGGCAAGTGCCATCAGGAGTTAACTGGAGTTGCAACAATGCCGCATGTACTTCAATTACCGTCACACCGCCTTTCAACACTTCAGCAACTTATATTGCGACTACAACAATACCTGCATATGGCAATTGTCAAAGCAGTGCGGCAATTCAGCCTGTTTGGCAAAATGGCCCTACTTCGGTTTCGGCTGGTGCAGACATAACTTCATGTCCGGGTGGAACGGTCACGCTTAACGCGACTGCGAATGGTAATTTCAATGGCTTTGGTTGGTATACGATTAACGGAAATCAGATTTGTAATATTTGCACTTCAACTTCTGTCAGTCCAACAGTTACAACACAATATGTTTTCACTGCAACGAATGTTGCTACCGGCTGTTCTTTAAGTGACACGGTAACTGTGAATATTGTTCCATTGAACATTAACATCGTCTCCCCTCCCGGCGCCACAACATGTTCCGGTTGCTTCAATTTCACTACCGCAACGAATTACTCAACATATTTTTGGTCAACCAATGCGGTTAATTCGTCGGGAGGAAATACATCTACACTCAATGCATGTTGGGGAGCGCCTTACGACACAAGTGGTTTAACAGGAAATGTCTCTGTCTCTGTTGTTGATGCAAATGGCTGCCAGGGAAGTGCATACATATTTGTTCCCTCTTGTTGTCCTTTTAAAGAAGGTCAATTCAGCTCATATCCGAATCTCATCAATGACAGCACTTCACGTGTGGATAATTTCACTTATCCGAATCTATACAATTACAATACTGCCAATGGATACTATGAAGCCTCTAACAAACAATTTTCTATAAATGGTGTTTACGTAATAGACCGCGACACGCGTTTTATCGGTTGTGAAGTTAAACTAGGTCCTAACGCCAAAATTATTGTAAGACCGGGGAAGAAATTTGAAATGACGAATTTCGGTACAACCGTAACGAAGCTGTACGCGTGCACAGACATGTGGGATGGTATTTACGTTGACGGAATAAATACTGCGACTAAAGTAACCGTACTGAACGGCACCGTAATTGAAGATGCGAAAAACGCAATTGTTTCAACCAACGGAGGAAACTTCTTTCTGGATGGAGGATCAACTTTCAATAAGCTGAATAAAAATAATATCGGCATTCTGATAAAAAGTTACACGGGTACTCATCCGGGAATAATCAGAAAAACAATTTTCTCCTGTGATGCCCCTGGCCAACAAGGTGCAACGTCCGGTGTTACTTCTCCCGGCTCGAATTGTCGTGCGCCAATAAGCGGGACTGCTCTTGCAGGAGTTTACATTGAAAATTGCAGTAACGTAACAGTTGGTGATAGCACAGTATCTGCTTACAGAAACCTGTTCGAGCGAACGAAATTCGGAGTTTACTCTTTCAAGTCAAACGTAAAAGTTTGGAATAACGATTTCAAATACTTTACAACGACGTCTGTAGGTAAAAATGTTCCATCGAACGGAATTGCTGTGTATGCAAGTTCCGCTCGGTTTTTTCCGAGAACTCTGACCGTAGGAAAGCCCGGCAACTACAAAGCGAAAAACAAATTCACAAAATGCAGTTACGGCACTTTCGCTGTTACGTGGGTTGCTTTGCTTTGCGAATACAATCGTTATGACTCCTGTTCCGTGCAAGGTGTGACCGCAATGAACACTGCCGGTCAAGTTGTAACCATTAATGCCGATACACTTACTGAATGTACCGGAACTAATATTCAGTGTACGCAGGTCGGTGGATCAAATGTTACAATTACCCGCAATCTGATAAACCAGTTGAGCAATTTCACTCTTACGAACTTCGGTCACACAGGAATTCTGGTTAGTAATTCCGTCTTGAGTTATGTGAATCTTAAAATTCAATACAACACGATCAAGAAAATGAAAAACGGCATTTGGGTGAGTCGAGTTAAAAACGCAAAGATTACCGATAACAGCCAAATCAACTTTTTGGCCGGACAACCGATGTCGCAAAGCAATCCGTGTATTGGAATCAAACTTGAAGAAGTAAATAACTCGCTGATTCGTATGAATGGTGTTGGTTTCCCGAATGCGCCGACACAAACAGTACACGACGAAATATTCGGCGTGCACATGACCAATTGTGTGAACGACACGGTGACCAAGAATACGTTCTCGAGAATGGGAAGCGCCGTGTTCCTGAAAGGAACTTGCAACCCGTCAATGTTAGCTTGCAATAACATGATAACGTGCTTCTTCGATTTCAATTTTAATTATCTGAATAATTATGCAGCGGGCGTCTCTGTTAATGACCAAATTACATGGGGAGGACCAACAGCCTACTTTACAACCGGAAATAGTTTTAGTGTTCCAAACTGGACTGCTGGTGCAAAGAATCTCACCGGCAAAATTCAGACTGTTAACGGAAACGGTATCAAGTGGTACTACCCTAACGCAACACCAATTCCTACAAATGGAACATTTGTCGGAAGCCTGTATAACAATACAGCTCAAGATACCTCAACCGGTGATAAATGTTCGCAAATGTTAGCCCCTCCGAATCAAGGTCCGGAAGTGCAGAGAAATTATTCTTTATCCGGAATTTGCAAATCTCCGCGCTCATACGATACTCTGAACAGCGCTATGCAATATCATGATAAGTCGTATGCATATCGTACACTCCGCGATAATCCTTCTTGGAAAACGCTAGGAACTGCAGATGATTCTTACTATGCTAATTTCTACAATACGAACTCTACAGGAAATATCGGAAAGTTTGCGGATGTTGAAGACTCAATTACATCCGGAAAAGTAACGGGTGCAATAGCCATTCTGAATACGATTGTCCCGTCAGGTGAATACGAGTTCAATCGTAAATTATTGCTTGAGGTATTCCTGAGATCGTGGGCAATTGACAGCATGAACATCAGTGTCTCTGATTCAATTATTCTTGTCGGACTAATTAATCAAGGAACTTTAAGCGGAGGTACATCTGTATTTGACGCCAGAAATATGCTACGCCGCGAAATTCATGATAGCTCCATTGTTAGATTTATCAATCCTGAGTTAATTCCTATTGTAGTGCCTGTTATTTCACCTGCGTTCCCTAATCCAACCAGTGGCAATATCTCGATTAAAATAGAGGTTCAGGAAGGAAGCTCCGGAGAATTTCAGCTATTTGATCTTAGTGGCCGATTGGTAAAAAGTTGGCAATTCATAGGAGGAGAAGGGCTATATACATTCGACGCATCTTCAATTACGGCAGGCACTTATATTTACAGTGTTACAGTTAATAAGGATATCTTGAAGTCCGAGAGAATTGTGATCATTCATGACTAATAAATGGAAACGCCTCTGTGAAAAAATGCAGAGGCGTTTCTTTATCTTTACTACGTGAAGCGCATTCTTGTTTTCATATTCGCAATAATCTCTCTTGGAATAAGTGGTCAAGTTAATTTAGTCATGAATCCGAGTTTTGAAAACTTTGATACGTGTCCTAACAATCTTGATCAGGTTCATTTTGTTCAGCCATGGATTGGCTACGCGACTCCAGATTATTTTAATTCATGTGGGACATTAGCTCCATACAATATGTGGGGTTATCAAGTTGCACGAACTGGTACTGGGTACGTTGGGTTGGCAGCATATGCATATTATTACAATGGATCATGCGCAAACTGCCGAGAGTATATTAGTGGACAACTTTGGGACACATTAAAGCGAAATGTGACGTATTGTGTTGAATTTTATGCTTCTCTTTCAAATTGTTCGTTCTGGGCCGTGAATCAACTGGGGGTGTATTTATCACAAAATCCAGTTGTGTATGACAATCAAGGAGACACTCTATCAAAAATCCCTCAAGTGGTGTTGGATACATCCTTCATACTTTTGGATACTTCAAGTTGGGTCAAAATAAGTGGGACTTATACAGCGTCAGGGGGTGAAAAATTTCTCATGCTTGGAAATTTTCACGCTGACAATGAAACAGATACTATAAGTAATCTTGGAATTTGTATTGTCGCCTATTATTACATCGATGATGTCTCTGTTTACGAGCTTCAAGAATGCAACGCAGGAGAAGATGTTTCTATTTGCTATAAAGACAGCATCACTCTCGGGACAACCGCAGCGGCGAATGTGCTTTACGAATGGATACCGACTTCGGGTTTGAGCAACGCTAGTGTTGCAAATCCTCTTGCATCTCCGGATACTTCAACAGTATATATTCTGAAGCAAACAGAATGCGATGCTGTGCTTTTTGATACTGTGAGAGTGATTGTAAATCGCGATTGTCATACTGCACCATCAATCATGGTTCCGACTGTTGTAACCAGCTCACAAGCGTTCTTCATCAGAGGGCTCGAATCCAATTCACAACTGGACATCTACGATCTTCGCGGCAGATTAATTTTTGCAAGCGATGATTATCAGAATGACTTTATTTTTAGCCATGAAGAACAGGCATTTTACATTGCCGTATTAACACGTCCGGATGGAGAACAGTGGTGCGAGAAAGTGTTTGTGGTGACAGAATAATGTTGTGCCATTGTACACTGCAGGCACTACTTTCTTTGTGAGTTTTGATGAAGCATAGTCTGAGCTACTATCTCGCAATTATGATCTTTTGAAAATAATTCCTCTCCTGCAAGTCTGAAAATTGCAGAAAGTATAATCCTTCTGGTTGGTTCGTAAGATCAACTTCCATGCGCCCGGCAGAAGGTATTTGTTCGCTGCGTATCAGTCTTCCGTCAGCAGAATATACCGTCAGCTTTTGAAACCCAACATTGAAATTGTCAATGAAAATTACTCCTTCTGACGGTTGAGGATACACATTGATTTCATGTGTTGCTTCGAAAAGCGTATAACCAACAGGAGTTGCACAACCGGTTGCGGTGTCAGGCCATGCCGGTGCGTTGTTCTGATAGAAACAGCGGAGATCCGTGAACTCTGCTCCGCTTGTTAAGTGCGCTTCAAGAAGTCCGCCAGCTGAACCAAGCCCTTCAACTATATTATGGATGCCGGACGTACTTCGATATCGTCGGTGCCACGATGTTCCAACCCAAACCGAATCGATTATGGCAACTGTATCCGGATTGTAATTCACTCTGCTGTACCAGGTCAACGGGAAAACCTGTCCCAGCGTCAGATTGAAATCATAGAGCAATACTTCAATTGCTGAATCCTTGGGAACGAAATAAACAGTTTTCGAAACAGAATCATCGCGCATTGCGCCATCATATCTGTGATACCAATAAATACCCGTTGTAGGAGAATACACATCCGCGTAAACCTTGTTATAGGCGAATGAATTGATTGTCGTGTCGCCATCTAAAAAATGATCTGTGTATAACACATACGGCGTTTGTATGAGTGCAGCATACCATTCCTTCCAAACGGCATTGGTATCGGGCATTGGATGATACATCTGAGCTTTGATGCCGATCTGAAAGAACAACATAAATAACAGAAGCAGAAATCTTGTTTTCATATCGGTAAAGCTAGACCAATTTCAACCCAATGAAAAATTTCAGACTATAGTCGCTTGGTAACCAACGTAGTCTCAATTATTAAAACAAATGCTAACTTTACCGCAATGAAACGTCCTATACGTGTTCTTATTGCAAAGGTTGGACTTGACGGTCACGACCGTGGAGCAAAAGTGATTGCATCATTTTTACGTGATGCGGGCATGGAAGTAATTTACACCGGCTTGCGTCAGACTCCTGAAATGGTTGTGAATGCAGCATTGCAGGAAGATGTTGATGCTATCGGAGTGAGTATTCTTTCCGGTGCGCACATGACGGTGTTTCCGAAAATCATGACGCTCATGAAAGAGAAAGGAATGAATGATGTGCTGCTTACAGGTGGCGGAATCATTCCGGATGCAGACATGAAAAAACTGAATGAACAAGGAGTTGGGCAGCTCTTTCCTCCGGGCACTGACACGAAAGTGATCGTGGATTACATCACGGAATATGTGAGTAAGCATCGCAACTTCTGATTCTCAGACTGAATCGGGAACTTTTTTAGGCCCTCGTAAAACATTGATTTTCAAATATTCACTGGCTCTGAATACGGCCTATTAATGTCGCAACATATTCTTTTTTCGACGCAAATTTGATTCGTATTAAAATTCCCGTATATCTTTGCGCCATCGTTCGGAGAAAATCCGACAAAAACATTTAAGTTATATCAACATGAAATTCACTAACAACCAAAACCTCAAATCATACATGATGTGTATAATGATGTGTTGCTGCATGCGCAGTGATGCGGGAGGTTATTTGGCTATGTGAACACGATTGTTGGTGTGTTGAGCGAAGCCCTCCCGGTACAAACCGCGGGGGCTTATTTATTTTCCGGCTCACGCGTTTCCCGAGAGAAATGATAAATAAGATTAGTGCAGCCAGGAGAAAACTCCTGACTGGACGTAAAAAAATTAGTGCCGTCAGGAGGGAACTCCTGACGGCACACAAACCAAAAACAGTCAGGAGGTAACTCCTGACTGGACGTAACAAACCTAGTGCCCTCAGGAGGTAACTCCTGACGGCACACAAACCAAAAACAGTCAGGAGGTAACTCCTGACGGCACGTTAAAACGACCGAGATGAAAAGCTTCAGAACAGAATTAGAGTTGCAACCGCAGAACGATGGTTGGGTAACGATTGAGAAAGACATCGCACATCTTGCGGAAAAGATTGCGCAGTTCCGCGAAGGAAAAACAGATCCTGAAAAATTCAGAAGTCTGCGCTTAGCCCGCGGGGTTTACGGACAACGTCAGCAAGGTGTGCAAATGGTTCGCATCAAAGTTCCGGGCGGGAAACTTTCATTCAAACAGATTGAACGACTCGCACAACTCTCTGAAGAATATTCCACGGGCAATCTGCATCTCACTACGCGACAAGATGTGCAATTTCACTTTGTAAGTCTGGAGCGCACACCGCAATTGTGGGAAGAACTCGAACGCGATCAATTGACATTGCGTGAAGCTTGCGGAAATACAGTTCGTAACGTCACAGCTTCTGTTCTTGCAGGAATCGATCCGGAAGAACCGTTTGATGTGAATCCTTACGCTGATGCATTGTTCCGTCATTTTCTGCGCAATCCCGTGCAACAGGATTTAGGAAGAAAAATCAAAATCTCATTCTCAAGTTCTGAACGAGACACCGCCATCAGTTTCATTCACGATTTAGGATTCATTCCGAAAGTTGAAATTGTAAATGGAAAAATCATTCGCGGATTCAAAGTGTTACTTGGCGGCGGATTGGGAGCGCAACCGCAAGCGGCACAAGTCGCGTTTGAATTTCTTCCAGCTGATGAACTCATTTCATTCTCTGAAGCTTTGATTCGCGTGTTTGATCGCTATGGAGAACGCAACAACCGCCAGAAAGCAAGACTTAAATTTCTGGTTGCGAAAATCGGCTTGCAGGAAATATTGCGATTAACCGAACAGGAACGCATTGCAGTTGGGTTTATCAAACGTGAAATAGTTGCTGATGCAATTCATACACCGGAAGTTCCGCAACAGGCATTCACTACATTCCGTGTTACCAATCAGAATGAATACCAACAGTGGAAGAACAATAATACGTTTGAGCAGAAGCAGAAAGATTGGTACGGCGTTTATGTGAAAGTTCCGCAAGGAAACATTGCATCGCATAGAGTCGTGAAGCTGGCGGAAATCGCGAAGAAATATGCAGCTGATGATGTTCGTGTAACAATCGGTCAAAGTTTGTTGTTGCGTTTTGTACATTCTTCCGCTCTGCCGGCATTGTATCGCGAACTTGCGGCGCATGAATTCACATCTATCGGCGCAAATGCATTTGCAGATATCACTTCATGCCCGGGCACTGACACGTGCAACTTGGGAATCTCGAACAGCACAGGTGTTGCCGCTGCGCTTGAAAAAGTAATTGCGGAAGAATATCCGCAGCTTGCGGGTTCTGCTGCTCTCAGTATAAAAATCAGCGGATGCATGAACAGTTGCGGACAACATGCCATTGCTTCTATAGGATTTCACGGAAGTTCATTGAAATCCGGGAATACTGTTGTGCCTGCATTGCAATTATTACTTGGGGGCGGAATCAGTGGAAACGGATCAGGAAACATCGCTGATAAAATTCTGAAATTCCCATCGAAGCGCGCTCCTGCTGTATTGCGTACACTGCTTTCGGATTTTCAAAAAAACAATGCAGCTCACATTTCCTTCGCGGATTATTATGCGCTCAAAGGGAAAGATTATTTCTATCAGCTATTGCGCGGATTCAGTTCCGTTGAAGCGATTACGGAAGAAGAACTTGTCGACTGGGGAACAGAACAGAAATTTGCAACGCAGATCGGCGTGGGTGAATGCGCCGGAGTAAAAGTGGATCTGATTACAACGCTTTTACTTGAAGCAGAAGATGCGCTGTTGCTTGCAGAAGAGAATTTGCGTAACGGCAGCAATGCAGATTCCGTTTACAAAACTTACAACGCGCTTGTTCAACTGGCCAAAGCTTTGTTGTTGAAAAAAGGAATTCAGGTCAACACGCAGATCGGTATCATCAACGATTTCGACAAACACTTTATCGTCCGTGAAATCATCCCGGTAAGTTTCCGTGAGCTGGTTGAGCAAATCAACAAATCGCAACCGACTTCCGTTTTCGCAGAGAAATACTACAACGAAGCAAGTTTGTTGTTCAAGTCCGTCAACTCACTTGAAAAACAAACTACAAACCAATTGAATCCGCAACTGAACTGATATGAATACGATTTCAATTTTTATTCTGTACCGGTTCAGCAATTACCGATGTCGCGAATTGATACGAATGTGCTGAACAAATTCAGCGAGTACCTATCATTTTATCAATTCAAAACATCAAATATCATGTCAAAAGAAATCATTGAACCAAAAATTACACTCGTCGGCGCAGGTCCCGGCGATCCGGATCTAATAACAATCAAAGGAATCAACGCCATCAGCGAAGCAGATGTAATTCTGTACGACGCGCTCGTGAATCCGGAACTTCTGAAATACGCGCCAATTGGCAGCAAGAAAATCTATGTTGGCAAACGGGAAGGGCAACACACTTTCACACAGCAGCAGATCAACACCTTGCTCGTGGATTACGCTATTACGCACGGGCATGTAGTACGACTGAAAGGCGGAGATCCATTTGTGTTCGGTCGCGGCGCAGAAGAACTCGAATATGCCGAACTCTTCAATATTGAAAGCGCGATTGTTCCGGGAATATCAAGTTCCATCGGCGTTCCGGGATTGCAAAGAATTCCGGTTACACATCGCGGCGTCACGGAAAGTTTCTGGGTGCTTACAGGAACCAATAGCGAAGGAAAACTTCCTGCTGATTTTCATCTTGCAGCGCAATCGGGAGCAACTGTTGTTGTGTTGATGGGTTTGAGCAAGCTGAAAGAAATTGCAGCCGTGTTTCAGAAATACAATCGCGGCGCTACGCCTGCTGCTGTTATTCAGGACGGATCGTTGCCATCTGAAAACATTGCCGTTGGCTCTGTTGATACCATTGAAGAAGCGGTGCGCATCGAAGGTATACGATCGCCGGCGGTCATTGTAATCGGAGAAGTGGTCAAGAAAAATCCGCAGGTTGCATTTCAATTATCACTCGAAAATCAATTTCTCAATTAATCATCATTAATACTTACGATAGATCATGAAATTTTTCAACCATAATACACAAACTCAAAATCAGCTCCACCGATATGTCCTGCGACAATGGATTTTAGTACTGCTATTCAGTCTGGCCATTACTGCCGCAAACGCACAAACGATTTTTGAAATCAGCGGCGTTATAAAAGACAGTTCAACGCAAGAGGGCATTCCCGGCGTAGTTGTAATGGTCAAAGGAACCGGGAGTGGAACATCCACGGATGCCGGTGGAGCTTTCAGATTTACAACAAGTGTTCAACTACCATTTACAATTTCAGTTTCCGGTGTTGGTTATGCAACTAAAGAATTGATTGTAACTGATCGGTCAACACAATTGGTAATACAATTACACAGTGACAACATCCTGGTAAATGAAGTAGTTGTAGCCGCATCAAGAACAGCAGAATCTTCACTTCTCTCTCCTGTAAGTATTGAGAAAATTGATATTCGCGCCATTCGTGAAGCCCCGCAGAGTTCCTTTTTCGACGCGGTTGAAAATCTCAAAGGTGTTCAATTCACCACTTTGAGTCTGGGCTTTAAAGTTCCGAACACGAGAGGATTCGGGAACACGACCAATTCCAGATTTCTTCAATTGGTAGATGGAGCAGACAATCAGGCTCCGGGACTGGGAGTTTCAATTGCAAATGCTGTCGGACCGACTGAGCTTGACATACTAAGTGTTGAGCTTATTCCCGGCGCAGCTTCTGCACTTTACGGAATGAACGCACTTAATGGTTTATCCAGTCTCAGAACCCGTAATCCGTTTGTTCACTACGGAATAGGATTCTATCAGAAGTCTGCAATTAATCATGTTGACGGAAAAGATGCAAATCTTTCTTATTACAACGAAACAGCGTTCAGAATAGCATCGCCGTTCAACGACAAATGGGCATTTAAGCTGAATGCATCATACATGATCGGTAACGACTGGGTTGCAAATGACTCAACTGATCTGAACGGTACGGCGAACCTGAGTACGGGTTTAATCGGTTACAACAATCCCGGTTATGATGGCATCAACTCCTACGGTAATGAATCAACAAACAGAAGAACGCTTACGCTCAGCGGTAAAAAGTATGTAGTTGCGCGCACGGGATACAATGAGAAAGACCTTGCAGATTACTCTCTGCGCAACATCAAGTTTGATGCAGGTTTATTCTATCGTCCGATAAAAGGAACTGAAATTTCGTATGTATACAGAGTCGGAACAGCAGATAATATTTACCAGCGCGGGAACAGAATTCGCCTCGAAGACTATTCCGTTCAACAGCATAAACTTGAATTCACGAATGCCAACGTAGCAGCGAGATCCTACTTCACGACGGAGAATACCGGAAGATCATACAATCTGCGGCCGCTTGGCGAAAACATGGACAGAGCGTTTAAGAGTGATAATATCTGGTTCGCAGATTACACTACCGCCTGGAATAACGCGTTGAGTCAAGGCAACACAGTTGAAGAAAGTCATCGTTTGGCACGATTGGCAGCAGATGCCGGAAAATTTCTTCCCGGCACATCAGAATTTGAAGCTAAAAAATCAGAGTTAGCGGCTATCAACAACTGGGACAAAGGAGCTGCCTTGGTAATGAAAAACTCACTATGGCATAATGAAATTCAATATTCATTCGGAGACTCGTCATTGCTGCGTGGTTTCACCGGTGGTTTGGATCAACGAACTTACTTTATTGAACCCGATGGTAACAGTTTCATCAATCCTGTAGATTCCGGTCAAACCCTTTACTTCTCCAAGTTCGGAGGCTTCGTTCAGTACACACGGGAATTTTTCAATAAGAGTGTAAAGTTGGTCCTTTCCTTGCGTGCTGACAAAGCAACCTATTTCGCACCCGTAGTTAACCCAAGAGCAGCGGTGGTGTATACGCTGAAAAAAGAACATCACTTCCGTTTTTCGTGGCAGACCGGCTATCGTTATCCTACATTGTTTGAAGCGTTTTCATATGTTGATAACGGAGGTGTTCGCAGAATCGGAGGCTTAGCGTTGATGTCACAGGAGGATCAGATTTTTGAAAACTCTTACACGAGAAGTTCGGTAGACAAGTTTATTGCGGCCGTTAATGCTGATATAAACTCAGGTTTCACACAGCAAGACGCGATCTCACGAAACGAAGCATTACTTGTAAAGAGTACATACTCATACATAAAGCCGGAGAAAATCAACACGTTTGAAATCGGTTACAAAGCTCTGGTTCTGAAAGACCGATTGCTAATCGATGTAGACGGTTATTTCAATCAGTACGACAATTTCATCGGACAGGTTGAAGTTGTTAAGCCTAACAACGGCAGTATCGGGACTGATGACAGCACCTCGTGGTTCGCCTATGACAGAACAAAAAACAAGAAATACAGGATGTGGACCAATTCTCTTGGTACCGTTCGCAATCATGGCGCTTCGATCGGAATTACATGGAGCATTAACCGCAAGTACACCCTATCAGGAAACTTCACTTATAGTGAAATTACATCCGTAAGCAGTGAAGATGCCCTGATACCTGCATTCAATACTCCGAGATTTACTGCCAACTTATCTGCCGGAAACCGTGCAATCACTCAACGTTTAGGCGCATCAGTTTCATGGAGATGGCAGGATGGATTTTACTGGCAAAGTCCGCTGGCTGACGGATTCATTCCCGCTTATCAGACATTGGATGTACAAGCTACAATTCAATTACCGAAGATAAGCAGTCACGTTAAACTAGGAGCTTCAAATATTCTGAATCACCGCTTTACACAATATACCGGCGGTCCGCGAATCGGAGGATTCTACTACGTATCATTTGTATTTGATCAACCCTTGCAACTATTCAATAAACAATAATCACAACTAAAAACAAACTGACATGTCATTAAGATTAGGAGACGTCGCGCCGGATTTCACAGCGCAAACAACACTCGGAGAAATTAATTTTCACAACTGGCTTGGGGATAAGTGGGGATTGTTATTCTCACATCCTGCCGACTACACGCCCGTTTGCACAACTGAGTTGGGTACAACTGCTAAACTCAAAAGCGAATTTGAAAAACGTAATGTGAAGGTTCTTGCATTAAGCGTGGATCCGTTGGATTCGCACTTCGGCTGGATCAGCGACATCAATGAAACGCAGAATACAACAGTGAACTTTCCGATCATTGCAGATCCTGAAAAGAAAGTTGCGCAGCTGTATGACATGATTCATCCGAACGCGAGCGATAAATTCACCGTGCGTTCTGTTTTCGTAATCGGTCCCGATAAAAAAATAAAACTCACGCTGACTTACCCTGCGAGTACGGGAAGAAACTTCAGCGAAATTCTGCGTGTTATCGATTCCTTGCAACTTACCGCGAACTACAGCGTTGCAACACCTGCTGATTGGAAATACGGAGAAGATGTTGTTATTGCTCCGGCAATTAAAGATGAAGAGATTCCCGCTAAATTTCCAAAGGGTCATCAACGTATTAAACCGTACCTGCGATTAACTTCACAACCGAACATCTGATCATGCTCTGCACTGATCCGTTCTTCGCGTTAAGTTATGAAAGAGCAATACTCCATGATACAACGCATAGTTCACAATAATGGCTTTAGTAACTTTGGACCTCATTCCGTAACGTTATCAATGGAAGATCTCAATCCGGCAGTTAAAGAAACTACAACGGGAGACAGCGTAAGCAACACGCTGTTTCCTGTATTTCTCAAACTGGAAGATTTGCATTTGCTGATCATTGGCGGAGGTAATGTTGCCCTGGAAAAACTGAATGCAGTCTACCGGAACAGTCCGAAAACCCAAGTGACGCTCATTTCAAGAACGATTAGTCCTGAAATACGTCTGCTTGCTAAAAACCATCCGAACCTGGAATTCGAAGAGCGTAACGTACAGAGTGCCGACTTTGACGATTGCGATCTCGTATTTATTGCGATCAATGATTTCACTTCTGTTAATGAGTTTGTGCTTGAAGCACACAACAGAAAACTGCTCGTGAATGTCGCAGATACGCCTGGTTTTTGCGACTTCTATTTTTCATCGGTTGTGACCAAAGGAGATTTGAAGATTGCCATTTCTTCCAATGGTAAATCACCAACATTCACGAAGCGGCTCAAGGAAATTCTCAATGAATACATTCCGGAAGAATCACAAACTTCTATCGAGAATCTTAATGAACTGCGTGATCATCTGAAAGGAGATTTCAGTGAGAAGGTTCGCAAACTGAATGAAGTAACTTCCATTCTGAACACCAACAAGAATCTGATTTCACTTCAACCGCATCTTGCGGGAGGTGTTTTGCAACGCAAAAAACGTTCATGGATTCATTGGCTGCTTTACGGTGCTGCAGCAGTAGGATTAATGATCACAGGACATCTTCTGTTTTCATTGATTCCATCAGGAACGATCGGCGGAATTGCAGGGACATTGTACGATAGCATTGATTCCACCTTGTTCATTTTCATTGCAGCAGGTTTCATTGCGCAAATGGTGGATGGATCTCTTGGAATGGCGTACGGTGTAACAGCGTCCACTTTTCTGATGTCTTTCGGCATTCCGCCTGCAGCAACAAGCGCCAGCGTGCATGCTTCGGAAGTTTTTACCACCGGAGCTTCCGGATTAAGCCACCTGAAATTCAAAAACGTTAATGCAAAATTGTTCAGGCATCTGTTACTCCCGGGTATCGTTGGAGCCGGTGTTGGGGCATTTGTACTTTCTTCCTTGGAAGAATATGCAAAACACATCAAACCCTTCGTTGCTGTTTACACGTTGATCCTTGGTGTAATCATTCTTTTAAAGGCAGTGAAAAAACTCAAAGACAAACGTAAAGTAAAGCGCATCGGCATCCTCGCGTTCTTTGGCGCGTTTCTGGATTCCATCGGCGGCGGCGGTTGGGGACCGATCGTGTCATCTACGCTGATTGCACAAGGCAGAAATGTAAAGTACACCGTAGGTTCCGTGAATCTTGCTGAATTCTTTATTACGCTTACGAGTTCGATCACGTTTATCATCTTTCTCGGTCTTGAACATTGGCAGATTATTTCCGAACTGATCATAGGAGGTGTAATCGCCGCACCGATCGCCGCGTATATCACATCGAAAATCCCTGTTAAAGCCGGACTGATATTCGTAGGAATCGTAATTGTAATCGTAAGTTTGAAGAATATTATGTCTGCAGTACTGTGAGTCAACTGGAATTCAGAAACAGTGAATATGCTAAATTTCCTCCCGAAAAGAGAGTTGAGAAACTGTACTCTGAATTCAGCAAGATTCTCGTGACCTCTTCTTTCGGAACAACATCAGCCATTCTGCTTCACATGATCAGTCGTGTGAATCCGAAACAAAAAGTGATTTTCCTTGACACCACTTATCACTTTGCGGAAACGTTGGCATACAAGAAACAGCTGACAGAATTATTGCAACTCGATGTTGAAAATGTGCGGCCTGTAGAATGGAAAAACAGTTTTACAAATTCCGACCAAACCTGGTCGAAAGATCCTGATTTGTGCTGTTCGATTAATAAAGTTGAACCGTTGGATAGAATTAAATCGGGTTACGAAATCTGGGTTTCAGGTTTGATGAAGAATCAGAATTCGCACCGCAAGCAACTCGACGTCTTCGAGCAGAAAAGTGATCTTGTTAAATTTTATCCGATCATTGACTTTTCAGAACACGATGCAGCTGCGTACATGAAAAAGTATGAACTTCCCGAACATCCGCTTCTGCGACACGGTTTCAGATCTGTAGGTTGCATTCATTGTACAGTTAAAGGTCGCGGAAGAGAAGGCAGATGGGTGAACCGCTCAAAGTCGGAATGCGGACTTCATATCTGAAAATAAAATGAGCTCAACACGCAACCGCTGGAACGGCGCGGTTGTATCATCAATAAATATTCATCCCCGTTCAGATGAAAAATAATTATGTCACAGGAAAATAAGATTTCAGTAGCGTTGTTCGGATTCGGATGCGTGGGACAAGGTTTGTACGATGTACTCAATCATTCAGAAGTGCTGCAGGCCAACATTCGTAAAATCGGGGTGAAAGATCCTTCCAAAAAGAGAAGCGTTGATCAGTCGCTGATCACTTACGACAAGAATGAAATTCTGAATCGTAAAGATGTGGATGTTGTGGTGGAAATGATCACGGATACAGATGATGCGTATCAAATCGTAACGACCGCAATGAAAAACGGAATGAATGTAGTGAGCGCAAGTAAAAAGATGCTCGCCACTTACTTCGAAGAATTGTACCGTGTTCAGGAAGAAACAGGGAAAGCGTTGATCTACGAAGGATCAGCGGGAGGTAGCATACCGATCATTCGTACACTGGAAGAATATTACGATAACGAGTTGCTGAGCAGTTTGCGTGGGATTCTCAACGGAACCACCAATTACATTCTCACGCGTATGGAATTGGAGAACAAAGATTACGGTGTTGTGCTGAAAGATGCGCAGGACAGCGGCTTTGCTGAATTGGATCCTTGGATGGATGTTGCAGGTTTCGATACGCTGTACAAAACCATTCTGCTTAGTGTTCATGCTTTCGGTGTTGTTCTGAAACCGGAAGATGTATTGAACCTTGGCATTCAGAATATTTCTTTTGCAGACATTCGCTATGCGAAAGAAAAAGGATTGCGCATTAAGCTGATCGGAAGTGCGGCAAAATCAGGCGACAAATTCCGCATCTATGTAATGCCGCGTTTCGTTCGCGCAGACGACGAATTGTATAAAGTACTTTACGAGTACAACGCTGTGGAAGTGGAAGGTGCATTCTCCTGCAAGCAAACTTTCGTGGGCAAAGGCGCAGGAAGTCACCCTACGGGAAGCGCAGTGTTGTCTGATGTTTCCGCATTGACCTACAATTACAAATACGCTTACAAGAAGTTGCGTAAACTGGAAAAGCAGAACAACGGGAAAAATCCGGGAAGCGCAGCCCTTGAAACTGATTTCAGCATCCGGGTTTATATCCGCTTTGGAAATAAATCGGATCTCACTGCCCTTGATATCCGCAACGTAATTGAAGAGTACAAATCTCCGGAAGTGAACTTCATCATTGCTGATGTAGGATTCAAATCGTTGTTTGCGTTGAAGGGCAACAGAGATTCGAAAGTGTTTGTTGCAGAAGTATAAAATATTATCCGGGAGAGTTGAGATCTTTAGAATACAACATCAACTCTTCCGGATCTCCTTCCATAAAAAAGTGCTTCTCGAATTTCAATCCGAGTTTTTCCAGCAGACGTCTTGAGCGATGATTGTACTCTACGGTAATGCCGTTCACACGTTGCAGATTGTGCGCCTTGGCGTGATTCATTAACGGAATACACGCTTCATACGCGTAACCTTTGCCTTCGAATTCCGGGAGAAATGAAAATCCGATATCCGGAACTTCCAGTTCTTTGCGAATGAAAAGTCCGCAGTTGCCAATTGGAATGTTGCGGTCTTTGAGGTAAACAATGCAAGCAGTACCGGCAGGATGATCCGTAATTTTCTTTGAGCGGTCCTTGAGATATTGCTCTGCCTGCTCAACAGTGCGCACATTTCTGTCGCCAACGTATTTGATGAAGCCCGGTGAATTGAGCAACTCAAGAAAAAAAGGAGCGTGAATTACAGGATCAATTTTCCGCAACTCCAGACGCTCCGTTTCTGCAAATATCATTCTGAATTACAATGCGAACTGACACATCAATCCGCCAATGATGGCAAGAGTGATTAACCAGTATCCGGTGTGAATTGCAATGTATTTGAATCCGCGACGCTCGAATAAAGCGTTGATGGCGATTACCGGCATTACATACAACAATGAGCTGATGATTCCGTGAAACGCGCCGTGCTTGAATGTGCGGAAGTTCTGTCCGTACTTAGACATGAAATCGGTAACATATTTTCCGAGTTCGGAATTCGCATCGCGAACAGATGGATCATTCTGGAAAATAGAAAAGACGTGCGACTGGTGAATTACCACGGTAATCATGAAAAGTGAAATCAGGCACCCGAAGAAATAGGTCAAGCCGAAAATCAATGGCATGTTTCCGGATTTCAATTTCTCTTCAGGCACACCTGAAACTTTCATCCAAAGCGGAGCAAGTGTTTTAGGACTGTACCAAAGAAAACCGATTACCAGCGGAACGAGTCCGCATGTGAGAACTGTGTAGAGTGTGTTCATGTGATCGCGTTTTTACAAATGTACCCGAATTCTGTTCAGACTTTCATGGCCATCACGAAATCATCCTGAACATCGTTGCCTAATTTAAAAACGGTGATGCCTGTAATTCGGAATCCTTGCCGCTGATAAAAGTTTGCCGCTCTGAAATTTTTCTGCCAAACGCCGAGCCAGATTCCGTCGTAATTATTCTTTCGCGCGAAATCGCAAACAGCAGCAACAAGCTTCTTCCCTATTCCGCTTCCAATAGCGTGAACAGCACTGTACAAGCGGGCTATTTCTATAGGACGATTGAACGTCAAATTTTCGCTTCCGCCCGGAACCAGCTTCACATAACCGACAATATCATTCTCTTGTTCGGCAACGAGAATCACAATGTCAGGATTTGTAAGTTCAGCATGCAATACTTCTTCACTGAAATTCTCTTTCAGGTATTGCTGCATGTCTGTCTCCTTGTTGAACACAGCGTATGCATTGATGAATGCATCGATGGCGAGTTGACGGAGATCAGCGAGATCATCAGTTGTTGCAACGCGGATAATCATATTGAATTAAACTCTGATTCCGATAATCAACATATCATCCACTTGCTCCAATGTACCGCGCCAGTTTTCAATCGTGCTTTCAAGAATTCTCTGCTGATCGCGCATGTCGTGATCCTGCACGGAAAGCAACATGGCTTTCATTTGCGTGAGTTTAAACTTCTTGCCTTGAGGTCCGCCGAACTGATCTGCGTAACCATCACTGAACAGATACACCGTATCTCCGGTTTGTAATTGCAGCGATTGCGTCGTGTATTTCTTTCCGCGCTCTTCGTTTACTCCGCCGATTGAAATTTTATCAGCTTTCAATTCCTGGAACATTTTTCCTCTGAAATGGTACAGCGGATTGAACGCTCCGGAATAATGCAATTCCATCTGCAGAGGATCAAACGCCATCAATGCGATATCCACTCCGTCACGCACACGCACGTCATCAATCGTATGACGCATCTTATCGCTCATAAGAACATTGAGTCTGTCAAGTACAACAGATGGCATTTCTCCTTCGTTACCCTCTATAGCACGCGCC
>Ga0172367_10002287_pt1 | contig 26477 bp, 23 predicted proteins | sample Lak10m_FD_114542 | JGI IMG/M metagenome (GOLD analysis project Ga0172367, IMG submission 114542) | Freshwater microbial communities from Kabuno Bay, South-Kivu, Congo - kab_022012_10m | ecosystem: Environmental > Aquatic > Freshwater > Lake | place: Democratic Republic of the Congo: South-Kivu...
CCTTTATGTGAATCTCAATCTATTGCTTTTGAAAGCTATTTTCGTTGTCCAGAATGTTCTTTGGTTTTTAAGAATGATTCAACTCATTTAAGCGAATTTGATGAAGAAAAAAGGTATTTACTGCATGAAAACGATAGAGTTGATAAAGGCTATTTGGATTTTTTGATCAAAATATTAGAACCGATTGAACTAATAAATTTCAAAGATGGAAAAATACTTGATTTTGGTTCAGGACCTCATCCGATTTTATCAAACTATTTAAAAGACCAAGGCTACGATGTGGATAGCTTCGATAAATATTTTAGTAAAATAGATTTACTTGGAAACTCATATGATTTAATTTTGGCTTCAGAAGTATTTGAACATTTTAGAGAGCCAAAAATAGAATTGGAGCACATTTTAAGATTACTTAAACGTGGCGGCTTGTTAGGTATCAGAACTAAGTTTTTAAAAAATCATTTAGAATATAATAATTGGTGGTATAAAAATGATCCGACTCATATTGTATTTTACAATCAAGAGACATTTCAATTTTTAGCTAAAAAATATCTGTTAGAAATAGTTTTTTCAGACGATGATTCTATCGTTTATTTTAAAAAAAATTAAAGGAATAAAGATGAAAATGTATGGTATACCAAATTGTGACACAGTAAAAAAAGCTAGAAAGTATTTAGAAAGTAAGAAAGTGGAATTTGATTTTGTCGATTTTAAAAAATCTCCACCAACGATTTCCTTTTTAGAAAACGTGAAAAAGACAATCGGAGAACTTCCTGTTAATAAAAAGGGCATCACTTATAAAAAATATAAAGAAGAATATGAAAAACTTAATGAAGATAAAAAGCTTCAATTTTTAATCGAGCATTCTTCGATGATTAAAAGACCCATTCTTGAAAAAGCGAATAAGATTTTGGCACTTGGTTTTTCTGAAGATGAATATTTAAAATGGATAAAGTAAGTTACTTACTAAAAAAACAATCTTTAAAAGATAATGAGTTAAAGTTTTCAAAGGAAGACTTTTGTTTTCGTTGTTATCGAATTCAAAAAAACTGCCTTTGCCAGGAAATTATTTCTTTTACTCCCGAAACGGAATTGATCATTCTCATGCATCCCATGGAAGCCAAAAAAGAGAAGATGGGGACGGGGCGAATCACCAAAGCATTCTTGTCTAATTCTCATTTGATTATTGGAATTGATTTTACAAATGATCTTATTTTAAACAAATTATTAGCCGATAAAAACTATGAACATTATTTAATTTATCCAGGTGAAAAAAGCATCAATTTATCAAAAGAGATTAGTGAAACACCTTTAAAAACAACCAAGAAAAAAAATAGATTTATTGTTATCGACGGAACTTGGCCTTGTGCTAAGAAGATGATGAAGCTCTCAATAAATTTGCATTCACTTCCAAGAGTTTCTTTTGAAGTGGAGAAAGAATCGCTTTTTGATATTAAAGAACAACCAGCAAAATATTGTTTATCCACGATTGAATCTGTTCATAAAATTTATGATCTTTTAGAGACTCACCAAATTGAAAATTTAAAAGGGGCTCATCACCAAATGCTTCAAGCTTTTAAAAAGCTTGTTGATTTTCAAAAAGCCTGTGCTAGTAATCCAGACTTACCTTCTTATCGAAAGAAAAAAGAAGGTTACAGCCATAAAAAAGACCGCGCCCCTGCTAAAAAGTGGGACTATCGAAGTATCGTATTTAAAGATTAATTTTTCGCTCAAAAGCCCCATTTGACCACTTTTCTTGGCATAAAATCTTTGAGCTCAAAACGACTTAAACCAACCAAATCACTAGGGAATGGGTCATTATTACCTTGAATCTTTTCATGGATTTAGCGCTTATAATGTAAAATAGTCTATAAGCATATTAAGGTTAGGTGGTCTATGATGAAACTACTTTTGAAAACATTGATGATTACAATTATTTCATGCAGTTTATCTTTTTCTGAAATGATTGCATACGCTCAGTCTAATGGACAAGTCACGGAAGTTTCTAAAGGCGTTTATCAAAAACAAAGTTCAGACAAAGTTTCTGGAGTAAAAGACGACGACATGATGAGTTCTATCACCATGATTGCCGTAGGCTTTATCGCTTCAAGACTTTATAAATATAAACTCACAACAGACATGATGATCGCCGCAGCCGGTGGTGCAGCTTTTATTTACGGTGAAATTGCCACAACAAAATCTTATAAAGAAATTGCCGAAGACATGGCAGTTCAAATTACAAACAGATCTGATAATAAAAAAGATGAGAAACAAATTGAGTCACTTAAAAAATTAAAAGCTTCTTATGAAGAAGCAAAAAAATCAATTGGAACTAAAAAGACAATGCAGTTAACTGCTGCAGCAGCTTTTGCAGCAGCCGGATTAGCGGCTATTTTTTTAAAATCATCAGAAGAGGCAGCGTTCAATGCTTGTCAAGCGGCACTCACTGCTGGAGCTTCAACTTGTCCTGGTGGAGGTTCTGCGGCAGCGACTACCGCTAATACGACATTAACTAGTCATCGTGCTGCACGAGAAGCCCCAAAACCGACATCTGCGGGGGCGGCGGAGAGTAAATCTTTTGATACAGCACTAACAACAGAAGTTTCTTCTGCTGTTGCTGGATTTCAAAGCACTGCAAGTATTGCCTTAGCCTCAACACCAGTTGGTACAGCATTAGCAGCTGCATGCCAGGCAGCTGCTGCTGAAGTACAGGTTTGTAACGCTGTTCCTGGTGTAAAAATGACAACTGAAACAATTTCTGCAGCGGGAAGTGTTATTGAATTTGATACTTATTTTAATAAAAATGAAATTGGTATTCCAAATCTCTTAAAACGTCCTCCGACTTTGATAACAGTTCATGAACCAAGAATTAATAAAAATTATTTTGAAAAATTAATTGAAATGGCGATGCCTAAAGCTCATGCGAGTATGATGAATTTACTTTTAGGTGGAGGTGGTGCTGCTGCGGGAATTTTACTTTCAACAGTAAGTAGTCTTGGACCAATGGTTGATACTTATTTATTAACTCCGATGAAGAGAGGGATAATTTGGGGAGTATTAGCTGGTCTTTCTTTTATGGCCTCTCAAGCTTCTCAAAAACAATTAGATAAAATTGAAGAAAATATTAAAAAAATTGATCAATTAATTGCAGAACTTGAAAAACAATCGAAGGCAATTAATGCGCAAAATATAGCTTCTCAAAAAGTTGATATCGCTAATGGAGTTCGAAGTGTAAATGGACAAGATATCACTTTAGGAAGTAATGGACAAAAAACTCCTTGTATAGCAAGTTCAGGAAATACAAATTGTACATCAATGCAAGCGACCATGACCGCACTTCCTGATTTTGCTGGACTTCCAGATTCTATGAAGACACTCGCTTCAAATTTTGCAAAGCTTGGGGATAACATGAGTGGAACAGATCGTTTGTCTGCCTCAACTCTTTCGAGTGCTTCAGCGCTTGGAAATAAAGCAGGGGCGATCAATAAGTCTCTTCGAAAAAAACAAGCTGATTTAAATTCACTTAGAAAGAAAAATGGACAAAAAGAAATAGATTTTGATGGTGATCAGAGAAAGTTACTTTCAAGAATGAATGGTGCTGTAAAAGGGGCTCTTCAAAAAGGAAATATGAGTCCAGCAGGATTTTTTGCTGCGGTTAATGCTACTCCATTTTCAAATACGGTAAAAGAAGATCCAAAAGGTGATCTGAAAAAAGTTGGAGTTGCTAATACGAGTGCGGCACCAATTAAAAAATTAGCGGCACCGGCACATGATGATTTTGATTTAAAAGATGCACTTGAATCAAATGATTCAGGAGTGCTTGCGGATGGTTCAAAAGAAGGATCAGCGAATGATCTTTATGATATGAAAGGAACAGAAATTAATCCTGATAATGGAATTTCAATTTTTGAATTGATTTCAAATCGCTATCAAAAATCAGGTTATCCAAAATTATTAGAAGAAGAAACACCAGTAGATATTGAACAAAAATAAGTTTTGAATTTACGAGAGAGGCACGTATGTGGAAATTAATTTATAAAACATTTTTAGTGGGAATCTTATCAGGTTCAATCATGATGTTGGATTTTCAATTTAAAACTTCAGGTTTTGTAAGTTTTAATTCAGCACGTGCTGAAAAATTTGAAGCCGGTGGAAAAGAAGATGGGGACATGATGTCAACTCTAACTATGGTTGGTATCAGTGTTATGGCTTCAAGACTTATTCAATATGGAAAAGTCACCCCAGATATCATGGCCGCTGCTGCCGGAGGTGCTGCTTTTATCGCTGGTGATATGATGGCCACAAAAAAATTAAAAGAGGCCATGAAAAAAATTGAAATGGATATTCAGCGATCTAAAACTGGAGATCTTACAGATCAACAAAGACAAGCGCTTTTAAAATTAAGACAGTCTTATATGGATGCGAAAGAAACAGCCAACACGAAAAAGACATTGCAGATGGCTTCTGCAGCAGCGTTTGCTCTAGCCGCAGGTCTTGCTTATATGGCGTCTGGAATGGAGCTTGCGGCCGAAACAGCTTGTACGACAGCATTATCAACTGCACCAGCAACGATTGCCAGTGGATTGTCTACATGTATGGGAGTTTGTGCTACAGAGTTTGCGACCTGCACCATGCAGCCTGCTTGTACTACTCCTCAAACTGTAGCTGCTTGTCTAGCTGCTTGCCAAGCTAAACAAGCTGCTTGCCAAGCTAAATGTAATGCAGAAAATGCTTCTTGTACGACTGCCACAACGACTGTTCAAACTGGAATGCAGTCATATATTAATTTAAGAAAAGCTCCAAAACTTTCTTGTCCAGACTTACAACAAGCTAATCAAGCTAGAGGTATGTTAAATGGTCAATTGGGTTCACAAAAAGGAGCTTGTCCTCCACCATATTTTACTACTGCAGGTACTCAAGTAGAAGCTGGTTGTAGACCAGTCTTTCCTATGCACATAGGTTGGGAGTCAGGATGTTTATCGCCGATGATGTTGTATGGTGGAATGGCAGCGAGTGTTGCTTTAATGGGGATTACAGCTTCAACTTTAGTTACAGCCGTTGTTTCTTTTAGTGCACCATTGGCCCAAGCCATTGATACACAAATTTTTATTCCAATGAGAAGAGCGATGATTTGGGGAGTTCTAGCAGGACTTGCTTTTGCTGCTTCAAGTGCCACTGATAATGTAATTGCAAAACTAGATGGATATATTCAAAAGATTGATGCTTTATTAAAAACATTCAACATGCAAGGACTCGGAAGTTTGGCAACCAATGCGGCCAATATCAATAATAAAGGGATAAAGATTGATCCACTGACAGGAAAGCCAATCACTATTGATTCACAAAATTCAAGCGAATTAGATTTAGGTGGAAAAGGAGCTACCCTTCCTTGTATTACTGCAAAAGAAGGGGAGTCATGCCCGTCGTTTTCAAAAACTTTTGATAATCTAGGAAATCTTTCAGGACTTTCTGATTCGATGAAAACTTCAGTTGATGATTTGAAGAAATTAGGTGACGGAGTCAATGGAACTGGAAAAATTTCAAGTACGGCGATGAGTGCAGCAGGAAGATTGGCTGCAAATCAAAACGCATTAAATAACAATTTGAAAAAATATAAATCAGAAACATTTGGTAAGTATAAGTTTGCCAATGGAAAATCATTTGAGCAAAACGAAAATGATTTAAGAAATTCCATGATGGGAAGTATGCAGTCAGCTATTTTGAAAAATAAAAAAGCTGCAGGTGAAATTTATGCCAGTCTCACAGGATTAACTCCTGGGGAAATGAAAGTTTCGGATTATGGAGTTAATAATAGCGTTTCAACCAGTACGAAGGTTGGAGGAGTCAAGGGAGCAGTTGGTGGAGCAAATGCTGGAGCTGCACCAAATGGTGGATTTGGAGATGCTAATTTAGCTGATGAAAATTTAGATGTTTCACAGGCTGAAGGTGATAAAGGTGATTTAGCGAAACTTAATAGTGCAGAAAAACTTGATGGATTAGAAGTAGAACAAAATGACATTGTAAAAGATAAAGGTGTCTCTATATTTGAGGTTATCTCAAATCGTTATCTTAAATCTGGTTATCCAAGATTGTTTAAACGGATTAAAGAGTAATGTTCGAGTTCAAATCTCTGATTAAAGAAGAATTGATTTTAAGACTTCAAAAAGAGTTAAGAGATATAGAAGAGGCAGCTAAATCCAGTCGAGATTATGCAATTACTGATGAAGTAAAATCTGAGGGAAAATACGATACAAGGGCGATAGAAGCTTCTTATTTGGCTTCAGCTCAATTGGCCCGAGTGGAAGAATTAAAATTAGATCTTCAAATGCTAGAAGAGTTAGAATTGCAGACTTCTAATCATGTTGAATTAGGTGCCATTGTGGTTGTGGAACTCAATCAGAAAAAACAAAGTTTTTTTATTTCACCTAACTTAGGTGGAGAAATCGTTACAATTAAAAATAATCCTTTTTTAATTATTTCAGTTTTTTCACCGATTGGCAGCGAAGCTCTCAATCTTACCGTCGATGATCATTTTGAAGTAGAGACACCAAAAGAAAATCGAAGTTATAAAATCTTAGAGATCTATTAATTATTTTGTACCGTAAATTCTATCTCCTGCATCTCCAAGACCAGGAACGAGATAACCTTTTTCATTAATTTCTTTTTCCATATTGATAGCATAAACTTCAACGTCAGGGTGAAAATGATGAAGTTTCTCAAGCCCTTTTTCACTTACTAAAATACTTAGTAATTTTATTTTTCCGACTTCATAGTTTTTAAGCCTATCTACCGCAGCAATCGAAGTATCGGCAGTAGCAAGCAGTGGTTCGCAAAGGAGAATAGTTTTTCCAATATGATTTTCAGGAAGCTTAAAATAATATTCTACCGTATTGTTGATAAACTTATCGCGATAAATTCCAATGTGACCAGCACTAGCAAAAGGAAGCATAGAAAGAACCGCTTCTTGAACGGGATTTCCTGCTCTCATAACAGAAACAGCAATCGGAGCATTTTTAATTTTTTCAACTTTTGTTTTTGTAATAGGAGTTTCAATCTCAACTATTTCAAATTGATCCCAATCCCTCATAGCTTCATAAGCTAAAATTTTAGATATTTCTTTGACAAGTTCTCTAAATTCAAATGCAGAAGTGTTTTTATCTCGTAGAAGTCCAAGTTTATGTCTTAAGATCGGGTGATTGATGTGATGAAATTTTTTCATATTAAATCCTTTTTAGTTTTTTTAAATTTTTAAAATACAGTTCCATCGCTAATAATCTTTAAAGGAGGTGAGCTGTCAGGACGCTTTAATTTCGCAATTTTTCTTCCGGCCCACCAAGTTCCACCTTCTAAAACTTTTGCAAGAGGAAAGTCACTCTCTGATTTGTTAAACTTTTTTTGTATTCTAGAAGCAAGTTCATCTAAAAGAATGACGGTCATCGCTCTCCATTCAACAGTAAATGGCTCAGATGCCTCCACTCCTCGAGTAAGATCACTTTGATTTTTAGCACTTATTAAACCTAAATCTAAAAAGAGTCCGCCATTTCTATATTCTGGAAGTCCTGTTAGTTTTTCAACATTTTTAACTTTGAAACCTGAAACGAGCGCAGCATCTAGAAGTGAATAAGATAGCCACTGTGAAAGTTTATGAAAGGGCACAAGGGAATCAATAGAATCTTTAGGACCAAGACTTGGATGGCTCCAGCAATCACCTAAATCAATGCCATCAATTTTTAAACGACTAGGCCAAATGCCACCTAGTTTTGTTAAGAGGGCATTTAAAACTTTTTCTCCATCTATTACATCTCCATCTTTCATAAATTGAATCAAATCAGATGGTCTAAGGTTAGGAAAATCTTTTGGATTTTCTTTGATGACTTTACCAAGAGATTTTAAAAGATTGAGTCTTCCCATACTTCCAACAAGTGGATTATCTTTTGATACTTGAAAATCTTTTTCTAGTGTTTCTAGAGAAAGATTCATTAATCCATCAGCATCAGTTTGAATAAGATTTTTTGATGAAAATCTTTTATTTAAAAACATATGAAAACTAGCAATCCCTAAACCTTCTGAACGATTGAATGTTAGGTTGGTTTTTGACTCATGAAATTTCCAAAGATCTCCTGCGCCTGCATCTAATAAAACCGAGGGAATGATTAAATCGATCAGCATTTTCATTTTATCTAAATTTGAAAGTTTTGATAAACCTAATTCTTCCCAGTTAAGTCTTTCAATTTTTCCAGGTCGAAAATGTCCGAGGCGTGAATGAAATGGTATATTGAGATCTGGATAATTTTCTAAAATAACTTGATAGACAAATTCCGTCACTTCTTCCCATTTTTCAGGATGATATTGAAAATGCCCTAAGCCTTTTACGTTGAGATCAAATAGTTTCTTTGATCTTTCTCTTATCGCATTGGTCGTTAATAAATATTGTGCTGTCATATTAAACTCTTTAATTATTTCTTTTTATTTTTCTCTTCTTCGATTTCTCGGCCCATCACTTTTTTAAGCTCATCACCTTTTTTTACTTCACCGGCTGTAAAATAACCCGCAGCTTTTTTGGCTTCCATTTCAACTTGAGCATCAGGTGGAATAAGTTCATCTGGAATAGAGATTCTATTAATAATTTTAATGCCACTTTTTACAATGGCATCGTGTTTCATGTTACTCATGGAATGCATATTATGAATCACTTTAATTCCAAACCAATGTAGTATATCCGGCATCAATTCTTGAAAACGAGCGTCTTCAACACCGGCAACACATTCTGTTCGATGAAAGTATGTGGCCGCAGAATCGCCGCCTTCTTGACGTTTTCTGGCATTATAAACGAGGAATTTGGTCACTTCACCAAGTGCGCGTCCTTCTTTTCTGTAATAAGCAATGATTCCTACGCCACCTCTTTGAGCCGTTCTTGCGGCATCTTCAATCCCGTACATTAAATAAGGACGACAGGTACAAATGTCTGAACCAAAAACATCTGATCCATTACATTCGTCATGGACTCGACAAGTTAGTTCTACATCAGGATTAGATAAATCATTTGGATTTCCAAAAATATAAACAGTCGTAGAACCAATAGGAGGCAACAACACTTTTAAGTCTGGTCTTGTGACAAGTTCTGGAAACATTCCACCGGTTTGTTGAAATAAAATTTTTCTAAGTTCACCTTCAGTGGTCCCAATTCTTTTGGCAATTCCAGGTAAAAACCATACTGGTTCAAAAGCGACTTTAGTGATTTTGATATCGCCATTTTCTTTAATGATTTTTCCATCTGGTTTTAATCTTCCTTTAGCGATGGCTTCATGAACTTCTGGAATTTGTAAATGAGCTTGAGTTACAGCAATCGTCGGTCGAATATCATAACCTTTATCTAGATAATCTTTGTAGTGAATATTGACATCTGCACCCCATGGATCAATGGAAACCATTTTTTCTGGATCAGACCAAGAATCGTGCGGACCAATTTTGGTTGTCGATTCAGTGTTATGAAGATCAGGTTTGTGATCTTTTGGAAATTTATTTGAAGCGATTGAAAGCGCTCGATAAACCGTATAAGACCCAGAGTGAGTCCCTATTGCATTTCGCGCATTTTCATGGAGCAGGGTTGCCACAACAGGTCCTCTTTCTTTTGGCGATTTCGCTCCCCAGTGAATGGGAAGTGATTCACGAAAAACGTGATTAGAATGAGAAGTTAAAATAACGTGCGAAGATTTTTTCATTTCCATTTTTATTTTTCCTTTGGATTAAGACATCCAAGTTTGATCGTTTTGTTTTTCCCACTTTGTGGTAATTTTTTTCATATTGGTCCAGAAATTAAGTGAATGAACACCAGTAATATCTCCATGTCCAAATTTAGAAGCATTGATACCGCCAAACGAAAATGGTTCGCGCGGAACAGGAACTCCAACATTGATTCCAATCATTCCGGCTTTGGCATTTTGAGCAACATATTCTGAAAGTGCACCAGAACTAGTAAATACCGAACAAGCGTTTCCGTATGGGTTAGCATTTTCAATTTGCAGGGCTTCTTGAATATTTTTACATCTTATTATGGAGATAACTGGTCCAAAAAGTTCATCACATGAAGCTTCATCAGTTGGTTTAACATTATCTAAAATAGTAGGTCCAAGCCAGTTTCCATTTTTAAATTCTTCAGGAGGCAAAGCATTTCTTCCATCAAGTAAAATTCTTGCACCATTATTTTGTGCTCGCTCAATGGCCTTATTTAAAAATTCTTTTTGCTCTTTGGTTATGATCGCTCCCATATCAATTCCAACGCGCAGAGATTTTGCTCTTTCAATAATTTTTTCAATATGTTTATCTACATCTCCAACGGCCAGTAACACAGATGCGGCCATACATCTTTGGCCTGCACAGCCAGTAAAGGAATCAGAAATTCCCATTCCAGATAATTCTAAATTAGCATCAGGTAATAAAATGATATGATTTTTTGCTCCACCTAAAGCGAGCACTCTTTTTTGTTTTAAGGAAGCTCGTTCATAAATGATTTTTGCGACTTTAGTACTTCCTACAAAACCAATAGAAGAAACTAAAGGATGATCAATGATGGCATTTACAGCTTCTGTTCCACCTTGAATGATTTGAAATAAACCTTTAGGAAGTCCTGCCTCTTTTAAAGATTTGGCGATTAAATTTGAAGTAAGTGGAGTTTTCTCACTTGGCTTCCAAATGTAGGCATTTCCAAGAGCTAAACAAATTGGAATAGTCCACATGGGAACCATGGCCGGAAAATTAAAAGGTGTGATATTAGCTACGACTCCTAATGCTTCTCGACGATATTCACAAAATACCCCTTTAGAAACTTCCATCTTTCCACCGAGGTCTAGATTTTGAATAGAGATGGCATATTCTAAAACTTCAATTCCTTTTAAGAGACCAGCCCGCGCTTCAGGAAAGGTTTTACCACTTTCCATGGCAATAACTTCTGAAATTGAATCTAGATCACGTGTTAAAATATTTCTAAATTCAAATAATACTTTACTGCGTTCTTTTATGGGTGTTTGTCCCCAAGCTTTTTGAGCAAGACTTGCTGACTTTGCAGCTTCATCGACATCACTTAAAGTAGAATCATAAAAGGCGCCAATCGTGGCATTGTTGTAAGGGCTAAAAACATTTCTTTTTTCGCCACTTCCTTTTTTGAATTCGTGATCGATAAAATTTAATACTTCGATTGGTTGCTGATAAATTTTTTGCATATACACCTTTTAAAAATCTCTATCCATTAATGTTTTTCTTCCAGATTCTATCGCTTTTTGACAAGCCAGGTCCGCTTCTCTTCTGACAATGTCTGAAAGTGCTTCCATCACATTGGCTGAAGTATTGAGATCGTATTTTTCTTTTACATATTGTTTAAGCTTTGAAGCAACAATCAAAATTTCTTGATCCATGGTTGTTTGAGTTTTTATATTTCCGCTTTCAGTGAGCACTTTTTTTGAATCAACGATAATTTTTCTTGGAGCTTGATCTTCTATGTAGGGAGTAAAGGGAGCAATCTCTTCAATTGCACCAGCACTTTTGTGATTCATAATTTCATTGTGAAGATTCCAGCAGTTCACTGAACAGAATGCTTGCTTTTTGCAACTAGTGACTTCACACATTTGATAAGCTTTTCCAAATGCGATTTCTTTTTTGCAACTCGAACAGCGTCGGTAAAAATTCTGATTCTCCATTTTTATCTTCCTTGAAAAAATATCCAATAATTAAACTTTAATAACGACTCATTTCAAATACTTAGGGCGTTATATTAGGAAATGTTATGTGCACTATTAGCTAGACTAATTGTTAATTTTCTAATAATAATGCTTTATAAAAATTATTTGGGAGTCTTATGAAATTCATCATCGCCTTATTTGTTTTTTGTTTTACATTCAATACCTTTGGAAATGAAGAGTTACCTCAATGTAAAAACAGACGAGGTGATGAACTTGTTGTATCCTTAGGAGCTTATAAAGAAGCATTTTTTGCCAATGGAAAACGCCCACAAGTTTTCGTCGAAGGAAAAGTGGTTCAACTTCTTCCAGAAGATAAAAAAGGTCGCCCTCATCAAAAATATGTCATCAATTTTGAAGGTTTAAAAATAACTATCGTTAGTAATTTAGAATTTGGCAGAGTTCCACTAAAAGTTGGTGACTTTGTTCAAGTTTGCGGCGAGTTTTTAAAAGTTGGAAAAGATGGAATGGTTCACTGGACTCACTTTGATCCTCATGGTGGACACCCAGATGGTTTTACCATTCATGACAAAAAACTTTATGGTGATGAGGAACTTTAATTTTTTCTAAATTGAAAGCATCTGAAAAGCCATCGCTCCTAAAACCAATGCTCCGATTAAATTCACAATTGGCCCAAACTTGTGAGAAAGTTTTTTAGCTAAGTTTAAACCTATAATCGTAGTGGAAAACGCCCAAAGACCAATAGAAATAATATAAGGCCAAATTGGTTTACCTGAAATCCCTAAACCGACACCTACTCCAAGAGCATCTAGGCTTGTGGCAAAAGATACGATAATAATTTTTGTGAAGCTGTGAAATTCTAAAGTTAATTCTTCTTTATTTTCATGAATCAAATGCATGATGCCTTCATAGGCCATATGCAAGGCAACTCCCATGAGAAGAGTGAAGGCAACCCAGTGATCGATATTACCAAATTGACTGATAATTTTTGCACCAAAAATGGCACCCGCAAAAGCCACTAAAGCTTCAGCTGTTCCTGATGAAGTGGCAAATTTCAAGGCATCTTTTCGATCAAAAGGCCGAAAGCCCATAGCAAGCGCCGCAGAAAAAGAATCAGCACTTAATATTAAACCCACAACTAATACTTCTAAAAAATAGGAAATATCCATTATCATACTCAAAAAATTGATTACATAATGTTAATATTATTTCTATAATTTTCCTATGATAAAATTTAGACATTTAAGTATCATTTTGGTTCTTATCATTTTGCTTCTAACAGGAGTAATTGGTTACCAAATAATTGAAGGGTGGAATTTTCATGATTCACTCTACATGACTATAATTTCTCTAACGACAGCTGGATTTCAAGAAGTTCATCTGATGAGTGATGAAGGTAGAAATTTGACAATGTTCTTACTCGTTTTTGGGATGGGAACTGTTGCATATTCAGCGACGGTCATTATGAGCGATATTTTATCAATTAATTTTGGTTCAAGAAGGATAAAAAAAATGGAAAAAGAAATTTCGAAACTAAAAGGACATATCATTGTTTGTGGTTACGGCAGAATGGGAAAAGTTATTGTCGAAGAAATTTCCAAAGTAAGATCTGATGTCATCATCATCGAAAAAGATCCAATTAAATTAAAGCAGATCGAAATTAACCATTCACTTTTTCTCGAAGGGGATGCCACACATGATGATGTTTTATTAAAAGCAAACATCAAAGAAGCCAAAACAATCGTTTCATTGATAGATAACGATGCAGACGGGCTTTATTTATCTTTGGCGGCCAGATCTTTAAATCCAAAGCTTGAAATAATTGTTCGTGCCAGTGAAGAAGATGCCCGTTCGAAAATTTTAAGAGCAGGAGCCAACAAAGTCATTTTACCAGTGGTCATGTCAGGAATGAAAGTGGCTCAAGCCATTCTCAATCCAGCAGTTGAAGACTATATTGATCTAAATAGCACCGTAGATAGCTTTAATAAAGATATGTATCAGTTGGCAGATATTGTAGTGAGTGAAAAAAATGAACTGGTAGGAAAATCACTTAAGATTTGCGAATTTCAAAAAATGGGAATGTTGATAGTGGGAATTAAAAGAGTAGATCACGAATTTGTTTTTGCCCCAGATCCGTCTTATAAGTTTTGTGCAGGAGATGTGCTTTTAAGTTTGGCCACTAAGGATAATTATCAAAAAGCTTTGAATCGTTTTCACGTATAGGCATTTATGTTAAAATCAATAATTTTTTTAATTCTTATCTCTACAGTTCAATTTTCATTGGCAAGTTTTGAAATGAGTTCAAAGTTAACACACTTGAATCAAGAAAAACTTGAATCGATTGAAATAATAAAGCGGAATCTTACAGATGTGCAAAAAAGATTAAAAAATGAAGAACTTATTCTTTCGAATGAAAAGGATCCCAAAAGAAAATTAGTCCTTGAAGCAGATATTAAAAAAACGAAAGATCGATACAATAAATTAAAATTAAGTCTTATTTCCATTATTACTGACATTAAAATGGATGATATACAAAAAGACGAGTTAAATAAAAAAAGAGACTACTTTCAAGAAGCACAAGAGTTATTAGGCCCTGCATTTGATACAATTCAAAGAATCAGTGAAAGACCTCGAAAAATAGAAGCACTTCGAAAAGAGTTGCAAATTAATCGAGAGAAATTAGCAGTGACACAGATGGCTTTAAAAAATATTGATATTATTAAAACTTCGGATGAATTCAATTCACTTCTTCCTGATATTGATTCTTTTTTAAGTGATGCAACTTACAATGTGAATGATCTCGTTCAAGAATTTCAATTAAAAATCGACCGACTAGAGAGAGAATTGAAAGAATTAACCAAAGATGATCAAACAGTCTTCGGAGCAGCTACACATTTGTTGCGTGATTTTTTTTCCAACAAGGGTAAGCACCTAGTTATTTCTTTTAGTTTTTTTCTTTTTACTCTTTGGTCACTAACCGTTCTTAAAAACAAATTAATTTTAAAAATTATCGCCAAAAGTAAAGTCGAATGGATTTATAAACCAATTAGCGCTTTATATGGATTTTTTACCTTTACCACCGCTTTAATGGTTGGAATATTTAGTTTGTACGTAATGGGAGATTGGGTTCTTGTCACCATCACTATCTTGATTATAAGTGCCATACTTTGGGGTTCAAAATCATATATTCATAAATATTTAGCTGAAGGAAGATTGATTTTGAATTTAGGTACGATAAAAGAAGGTGAGTTGGTAATTTTTCGTGGGATTCCTTGGAAAGTAAAAACGATTAATTTTGTCACGATTTTTGAAAACGAGTTTTTGGATTCTTGTATTATTCGAATTGAAATTTCTCAAATTTTCCATATGCACTCTAGAAAAATATTGTCTAATGAACAATGGTTCCCGTCTCGATCGGGTGACTGGGTGATGCTTTCAGATGGAACTTTTGGCCAAGTAAAACTTCAAACAGTTGAACAAATCATCATTGAGCTGTTAGGGGCGCAGAGAAAATATTTGACGACAACAGAATATCTTAATTTAAAGCCAATAAATTTATCACATGGATTTAATTTAGATTTAGTTTGGTCGCTCGATTACGACCGAATGAATGTTATTCTCGATGAAGATTTGCCTAAGATTAAAGAGAGATTAGTAAATTATAGATGGAAAAAAGTAGCTCCAACTAATGTCAGCATTGATTTTCATAGCGCAGGTGTTAATTCATTAAACATTTATGTCATCGCCAGCTTTTCAAAAGAAGCTGCAGCATTCAAGCTAGATCTTGAAAGAGAGTTGCAAGGGGCAATGTTGAAAATTTCTAATGATTTAAAACTTCAGATTCCATTTCCTCAATTGGTCGTACATTCAAAAGAGAATCACCACCATTTTTCGTAGTGAATAAGTTCTTTTGGGTGTTTTAAATCAGATAAAATGAGAAGTATTTCTTCGATCATTTTTTTAGGGCCGCAGATAAACACTGAGGTCTTTCCGATGATGATATTATTTAGAATATCTTCTTTATTTATCCTTCTGTTTAAAGCAGAAAAAAGAGGGGGCTCTTTCGTAACGAAGTATGTAGAAAATTTTTCGAATTCATTTTTTAAAATGACATCCTCGTTAGTTGATATGGAGTGGAAAAGATGAAAACTTTGATTTCTTTCAATTAACTCTCTCATCATAGAAATTATTGGAGTTATACCAATACCGCCAGCAATAAACAGTGGAGGGAAATCATATTCAAGGTTAGCTAAAATGAATTTTCCTTGCGCCTGGCTTAAATTGACTACATCATTAACTTTAAACTCTTCATGAATAAATTTAGTGACTGGGTGATGCAGAGATCTCTTTATGATTAATTTCAATTTAGGTAAGTCTTTTTTGGTTGAAGTAATGGTGTAGCCACCGATATTTTTCCCTTCAATTGGTGCAAAAAAATCAATCCACTGACCATTTTGAAAATCAAAATGATCTTGTTTGCATAACAATACAAGTTCAATGGAATTTGCATTGATCCATTTTTTTTCAATTAGACGAAACTGAAAATGTTCCATTACTTTTTACAAGAAATGTCGCGAGATAAAACAAGATTTTTTGAAAGAATGATTTCGTTTTCTGAGTATTGAGTAAAATAAAAATCAAGTTTTTTGCTTCCTGATTTACAATTGATTTTAGTTAAGTCCACTTCAGTCCCAGGAAATGGTTCGAAATATTTTGAACATTCATACTTGATGCTGTTGTTCTGCAAGCTGATATTTCCTTCCTCATCTATGATTAAGTCATAGTTTGGTCCAAAAAAATCACATTTGTAAGTTTCAGAAGCAAATAGATTAAATGAGAATGCCAACATTAAGAACAAAGCTAGTTTTTTCATATCTAGAATCCCTTTTAAATAGTTTTTATAGAATCTACTTTAAAAAGATGGGATTTCCAATGGATATTGAAAAAATTGTAAAAATTTTACTGTAAAAAATCTAAATGAATTCAATTCCAATAGCATAGAAGTCATCTTGAGCAATGTTTTTCTTCTGCTGCAGGCGATTATTACGAATAAGTCCTGATCGAATATTGGGCAAGTCTTCAAAAAAATTCAGCCCTTCTATGGTTAAAGGTTTAGTTGAATCAATGAGCTTAAAGGTATCTTTGCTCACAAGAATACAAATACCACTTTTTGAAATATTTAAAACGGGGCATTCGCTATAGATTTCAAAATTTTCTTCAGATGATGTTGCAGGAATTCGAACTTTTACTTTGCGTATTTCTTCAGCTTCAAAATATTTTCTTGGATGATCTCTCAACTCTTCAAGTCGCACATCTTTAGGAATCAGAAAACGAAGATCAGATCCTTTGACTTGTTCTCTTGAAAGTTTTGATTTAAAAACCAAATCATGCCCATTTAACAAAAAGTAAAAGTCACCTTTGAGATCAGCTTTTTTTATTTCTTCATCAGAAATTTTTAAAGTGAAATATCCATCATGTGGGTGAAACTCTTTTAAGATCGTATCGATTACCAAAACGCGTTTTCCGTCCTGATCTTTTTGCCACATAGTAAAAGTTTCCGAAAGTTTAAATTTACTTTCAAGTTGTTTTACTATTTCACTTCGACTTTTTGAAATTCTATATTCTTTCATATTTTTATTTTAATTTTATTCGGGACATTTGCAACCTTTTGCTGCAGCTTTGGCATTAAAGAAGGCTGCACCCGGTGAAGTGTACCGTGAGTTTAATACATCCATGGGATGGTCAGAGAGGAGTTGTTTGATCATAGGGCATTGAACTTGGCAAAGTTCACTTAATGGTTCATCTTCCGTTTCAACAGGATCACAGTACTGGCATTTGTATTCTGCTTCTTTTTTTTCTTCTTCTTTCACACCACCGCATTCGGGCTTTAATTTTCCTTTAGAGTCTTTCCCATTGAAGTAACAAATGGCTCTTTTTACGATAGCCGTTTGGGCAGTTTCTTGAGCAACACTTTTAGCTACACTCGAAATGATTTGTTTTTGGGCCCAAACATTATTTTGTAGAATTAAAAAGAAGAGCAATAAATATTTCATAGAAAAGATTATAACTTAATTCAAAAAAATTATTCTTTGAGAAAAAAATTCCTCAATTTTTATTTAGAGTAAAAAAACTATTCTCAAAATAAAATATCATTATAGTTAAAAATTAAGGATACTAAAATGCTCAAATTTATTTATCTCGTTCTTTACCAATTAAACGTAGATGCTACTTCAGTTGAAAATGTCGCGGCAATTTTTAATAATTCAGAAAGTGCTAAAGTAACAACAGTAACTGCACTTTCGGCAGGGAGTGTGAATGCTAGCTTGGGCAAATACAAAATGACCTCTGACGTAGTGATGGGGGCCAGTGGAGGATCAACTTTTGTTAACTCTGAAATCTTAACCACTGGTGGATTTCAAGCGATGGAAAATGACCTGATATCTAAAGTTTCCAAATTATCAGGAAAAGAGAATGTCTCCCAGCAGTTTGAATATGTAGGTTCTCTTAAGCAATCAATAAACGATTCTGTGTTAGTTTTGCAAACTAAAAAAAATCTTCAGCTTGTTTCGGCGACGGCATACGAAGCAGCGGCGACGACTGCTTTTGCTTTAAAAAAAGCAGAAAAGGCTGCTTTTGAAAAATGTGCTGAACCGGTCAGGCAAGCCTTAAAGGCCTGCGAGCCAGTTGAATCAGAAGTTGAACAGGTTGATCAAGCAATTGATAAATTGATTTCAGCTAGAGAAAGTGAAGTGAATTCCACATCGGGATACAGTCAATCGAAGTCTGCTAGAAGTCAATTAAAGGAGGCTGTATCAACTTTAGAAAATAAACTAGATGAAGAGTCCAATAATTTTAAAAATAAATCCGAAGAAGCAATGAAAGAGCAAAGAGTCAGTGAAGCCGCAGATTTTCAACAGAAATCGGAAAGCTGTAAATCGGCCATTGAACCGCTCAAAGCTTGTGAAGATTTAGAAAAAATTTTAGAAGAAGACGAATCACATGGGGCGATACCAGTCATTGCTGAAACCTTAAATGGATTTGATTCTCATCAAAAGAATTTTATTTTGAATTTTTTTATTTCCACAGCAGAAGCAGAATCGATGAGTGCCATGCTTGGAATGGGAAATGTTAGTGCTGGAGCATTTGGAACTGTTTCTAAAACTTTGAGCACTAAAGTAGATCAATTTATTTTAACCCCAAAAAAACGGGCCATGGTTTGGGGGATGATGGCCAAGCTTTCTCATATGGCCGCTAATTCTACTCAAACCATGATCGATCAATTAGAGAGCAATGGACAGAAAACTGATAAATTAATGGAAACTTTTAAGTCAACCTCTAATCAAATTAATTGGGATTTTCTTGATTTTTTCATGCCTCAAGCTTATGCCATTTCTACACAAAATAATATTTTAAAACCTTTAGAGATGAAGAAAAAAGTAGATTGTTTAATCAATATTGGTGGTTGTAAATCAACTCAATCTGTATTAACACAACTTCCAAGTTTTCACCGATTACCTAGCAATTTAAAGAAAGTTGGAGTTCAAATCGCCAAACTTAATGATAATTTGTATACCACCAAGTCACTTGATAAAAAAATCATGAAAGAAGTAAAAGATTTAGCATTAGAACATGAAAAGATGAAGAATCTTCATTTGGCAGAACAAAAAAATGAGAGAAAAATAGCAATGGAAAATGGAGTAAGGGCCACAAACTATATTCGACAAAGAGATCAAATGATTTCTCTGTTTAATAACTTAACTCTTCGATCATTGAAGGCAAAATCTGTGACATCAGATTTTTTTATGAAAGAGATTGGAGCAGTAGCCGTTTCAATCAAACAATTTGTTCAAAAAACTGCAGAGACAATCAAAAAAGAAACAACGTCCGCTTTTTCAAATGAAAATAGAGTTGAAAATAAAATAAATAAAAGTGTTGCGGGCGAAAAAAATGAAGTGAAGAAAAAATATAAGTTAGGCAATGCCGATATCAACACTGACAAGGATGATTCTTTATTTGAAATTATTTCAAACCGCTATCAGAAGCATATTGAAAATGAAAAATCTAAGTAATTAAGGATTTTGTTGAAATTGAGGATCGTTAGGAATTTCTGAAGTATGATCTGTGGTATCGATTTCCTCTTGAGCATTGGGATCAACTGCAGATTCATCTTGCTTTCCACAAGAAATAATCAATAAAGTTAATAAGGCCAAGGTTAAAAATTTTTTCATAAACCACTTATGAGTATTTTATACTCTTATCGGAATATACTATAACACCATAACTTAGTGAGTGCTTTATATGCGAGGATAGATAATAACTGCCTATTTTAATTTGCAGTTTTTAATGACTGGATAGTTTCATTGGGATTTTTTTGCCGAGAAAGAACACCTAAGGTCTTGATTTTTCAAAGCATAAATGTGCAGGTTTGTATTATAAGAGAAAAGGGTAAAACAGGGGTAAAATAAGGTAAGGAAAAAGGTCTTTATGGCAATGAAGTTTATTCTATTTTTATCACTTTTGTTTCTATTTGGTTCTAATCAGAATGCAACTAAAGTTTCGTCTAAAAATTGGGAAAATGAAGTTAAAAAAAGTATCGTGAAATTAGAATATGAAATTAGAGATTCTAAAAATAATCAAAATCATTTTGAAGCTACAAACCGTAAAAGAAATTTAAGATCCAAAATTTCAGCGACAAATTTTGAGTTAACTCCAAGAGTAAAAGATCAATTTAAAATAAATTATGAATTAAAAAGTATTGATAAAGGGCAAAGTTCAATTGATTTAAATTCATTTGATCATTTTAAAAATAAAAACAAACTTACTTTTTCAAATGAATCAGTTGAGATTCGATATCTAAACAACGAAAATGGAATCAGGCAAGATTTTTATGTAAAAAGAAAACCAGAAGGTAGCAAAAATCTCAAAGTTGAATTACAAGTAAGTTCACCATTTAAGCTTAAGTCAACAGACAGTCTCGTAGCACATATGCGCGATGGAAAGATTGTGGTGAGTTATGAAAATCTGTTAGTGACTGATGCCGACGGAAAAAAGTTGAATGCTAAATTTTCTTTAAATAAGAATTTAGTTTCCATCCTAGTTAATGATCAAGCAGCAAAATATCCAATTTTGATTGACCCACTTTCCACATCACCAACTTGGTCTGCAGAGCAAAACCAAGCTGATGCGGCTTTTGGCTACACCATGGCCTATGTGGGAGACACCAATGGGGACACTTATGGAGATGTGATTGTTGGGGCTCCATTTTTTGATAGTGGATTGACTGATCAAGGAAAAGTTTTTCTTTTTAAAGGCTCGGCAACGGGTTTGGAGTCAACTCCTTCGTGGTCTTATGTTTGTACAAAGGCCAATTGTCAATTAGGATATTCTCTTGATGGAGCAGGTAAGGTGAATAACGATGCTTACTATGATTTTGTTATCGGTGCTCCTTACTACACCAATGGACAAACCAATGAAGGAGCTGTTTTTATTTTTCACGGAAGTGCAACTGGTCCTGCAGCAACTCCGAATCGTACAATTGAATCTAATATTGCCAATGCAAAATTTGGTATGTCAGTTTCAGGTGGGGCGAAATTTAATAGCGATAAATATTCTGACATTGCTGTCGGTGCCCCAACTTATTCTGTGGATCACACCAATCAAGGAGCCGTCTTTGTTTATTGGGGAAGTGCTTCGGGAATTACGACAACCGTAAGAAATACCATTAAATCATCTGTGGCCTATGCTCAAATGGGTTCAACTGTAAAAGTTTTAGGTGATGTGAATGGAGATGGATATAGTGATTTGATTATTAGTTCACCTTCTGAGGCCAATGGTCAAGCTAACGAAGGACGAGTGAGACTTTATCATGCTTCTGCTTCAGGTTTATCAAATACAGCAGTGTGGACCGGAGAAATCAATGTTGTCGATGCTTATCTAGGAGAGACAATCGCTGCAGCAGATATCAATCACGATGGAAAAACAGATTTAATTGTAGGAGCACCAAGATACACCAACACCTATACAGCTCAAGGTGCAGTGTTTGTTTATTATAGTAATGGTGTTTCATTTGGATCAAGTCCAGATGTTTCTTTTTACGGACAAAGTGATTGGGAGTATTTTGGTGGTGGTCTTCAAAGTGGTGATATCAACGGGGATAGCTTTGCCGAAGTGATCGTCAGCGCACTTTTATATGATGGAACTAATACAGACGAAGGAAAAGTTTATATTTTCTATGGAACTTCTTATGGAGTCGAAACCACAGCTAGATGGACCAAAGTTGGGGGATCAAATGAAGCTTGGTTTGGTCAAGCAATTGCCGTTGGTGATATTAACGGTGATGCCACACCTGATCTTTTAATTTCTTCGGCCTATGAATCAAATGGTGAAACTTATGAAGGAAAAATTTATGAGTTTAGAGGAATTCAGCGGGGATTAAATACAGTTTATGCCCAACGATTTAATGTTTCTCAAGCTTCATCACAATTTGGTTTTTCTGTTGCGGCAGCTGGAGATGTGAACGGTGATAGCTATGATGATCTGATTGTTGGTGCTTATAACTATGACAATGGACAGACCAATGAAGGAAGAGCGTTTTTATTTTATGGAACAAGTACAGGTTTAAATACGACTCCAGCTTGGACTTATGAAAATAACCAAGCATCAGCCACTTTAGGTTATGCCGTTGATGGAAACTGTGATGTGAATAATGATGGCTATAAAGATGTCATCATTGGTTCAAATCTTTTTGATAATGGACAAACCAACGAAGGACGGGCTTATGTTTTTCATGGATCAAGTTCAGGCCTTCCCGCAACTCCAAATTGGACTACAGAATCGAATAAGACCAGTGCTCAATATGGAAAAGCTGTCGCCTGTGCAGGTGATGTTAATAATGACAACTATGACGATGTTTTAATTGGAGCACCCAATTTTCAAAATACTTTAGCGAACGAAGGAAAAGTTTTTTTATACAAGGGATCAGCAACAGGACTTTCTACCACAGCGGCTTGGTCTTTTGTTGGAGCACAAAATGGAGCCAATGCGGGAACTGCGGTTTCTTCAGCTAAAGATACTAACAACGACGGTTATGATGATATTATTATCGGTGCACCTAATTACGACAACACACTTACTAATGAAGGAGCTGCTTTTGTTTTCTTAGGTACAGCGACCAATCCAGCAGCGACACCTAACTGGACAAAGTATGGTGGAGTGGCATCGGCCTTATATGGATGGAGTGTGAGTTATGCAAAAAAATTAAATAATGATAATTATGGAGACATCATCATTGGAGCTCCTGGATACAAAAAAACACTCACCGCAGAAGGGGGAGTTTTTATTTATTATGGTTCAGCAACTGGTCCAGAATCAACTTTCTTAGCCGCATACGGTGGGCAAACCAGTGCCAATTTTGGTCGTTGTGTTCGTAGTGCAGGGGACGTGGATGGCGATGGATACAATGAAGTGATCGTCTCAGCTCCACTATATGATAATGGACAAACCAACGAAGGGGCAACTTACATTTTTATGGGGTCAACGATTGGAGTTTCTCTCACGTCGTCTTGGAAGGTTGAAGGAAATTTAGCTTCCGCGCAGTTTGGTTATAGCATCGCTGGAGATTTTGACATCAATAACGATGGTTATGATGATGTGGTGGTTGGAGCCCCTGTCTATAAGATTACCAATACAGGTGATGGTGCTTTATTCACTTATTTTGGAAGTGGAAATTAAACATCTTTTGCTCTGTATCTTGGCAGAAGCTCTATTTAAAAGCTAAAATTTTTTCATGTATAAACTTCGAGATTACCAACAAGACGCCGTTAATTCAGCGATTAAATATTTTCAAAAAAAACGTGATCCAGCTTTAATTGTTTTGCCAACTGGAGCGGGAAAAAGTTTGGTGATCGCTGAACTTTCTCGAATCGCTAAGGGGAGAGTGCTGGTTTTGGCCCACGTAAAAGAGCTCGTGGAACAAAATCATGAAAAGTATGAAAGCTTTGGTCTTAAGGCCGGAATTTTTTCGGCAAGTCTAGGGCTAAAAGATTGGAGCGATAAAGCGATTTTTGGTTCTGTGCAATCGGTGGTCAGAGCACCAGAAATATTTTTTGAAAATTTTTCAATACTAATAATCGATGAATGTCATCGCGTGGCCGAAGAAGGCGATACTCAGTATCAAGAAGTCATTAATAAATTAAAATTAAGAAATCCAAATCTTTGCATATTAGGTTTAACCGCGACACCTTATCGCTTTGGACTTGGTTGGATTTATGAATATTCAAGTTTAGGTGAATTAAAAACCGAACAAAAAAGATTTTTTAAAAAATGTGTTTATGAGCTTCCACTAACTCACATGATTAAAAATAAATTTTTAACTAATCCGGTAAAAATTGATATCCCAGTCACTTGCTATGACTTTTCTGAGTTAGCAGAAAAAGATCGTTTGTACACAACGAGTGAAGTGGAAGAACTTTTAAAAAATCAAAAGAGATTAACTCCATTGATTGTTAAAAATATCATGGATATCACTGAAAAATATAACCGCAAAGGTGTGATGATTTTTTCAAGCACGGTGAATCACGCTAAAGAAATCATGAGCTATCTTCCAGAAAGTGATGCCCATGTGGTTTTTGGTGATACAGAAATAAGTGATCGCGATAAAATAGTTGAGGATTTTAAAAATAAAAAATTTAAATACCTAGTAAATGTTTCCGTTTTAACTACGGGCTTTGATGCCCCTCATGTGGATGTCATCGCCATTATGCGACCGACAGAATCCAATGCCCTTTATCAGCAAATTATTGGGCGAGGTTTACGTCTTAGTGAAGACAAAAAAGACTGCTTCATTTTAGATTATACGGGGATGGGGCACGATATTTTTGCTCCAGAAATTGCCGATAAGAAAACTCAAAAAGATACTGTTCCTGTCATGGTTGATTGTCCGGTTTGTGGTTTTCAAAATCACTTCTGGGGTTATGCTGATTCTGATGGATATGTGCTTGAGCATTTTGGCAGAAAATGTCGTGGGGCCACAGAAGATCCGATCACTTTAGAAGTTACTCCTTGCGGCTATCGCTTTCGTTTTAAAATTTGTCACAGCTGTGGCGCTGAAAACGATATCACCGCAAAAAGTTGCGATCAATGTGATGCCGTTTTAATCGATGCGGATGCTAAACTAAAACAGGCCAAGCTATCAAAAAACGCCCACGTGTTAACACCTGATAAAGTTACATTCGAAGAGCGAAAAGATAAAAATGCTAACGCTTATTTAGAAGTACGCTATTATGATTGTGATGCTCAATATGTGAGTGAAGCGCACTTTTTTAATAATCCCACTTCTCTTAAAAAATTCAATGTGAACTTTCTTCGCTCTCACTTAAAGCGCCCTGAACTGGCCGTCGAATTCACTGAACCATCTCAAGTCATCAAATATCAAAAGCTTTTAAGGCTTCCGGCTTTTGTCATTGCTAGGAAGCAAGATAAGTTCTGGAAAATCACCGAAAAAGTTTTCGCCGAAGAATTAAAATGATTATTTTCTACCGTGAATGACTGATTCAAATACATAAAGCAATTCGTCTAATTTTTGCGAGCGATGTTTTAAAAGTTCTGAGGCTTGAAAAGACTTATTGGCCATCTCTGCACTCTGACTTGTACCTGAACTTAAGTTACTCATGGCCGTATTGATTGAACCAATCCCTTGGCTTTGCTCTTTCGAAGCGTGTGTAATTTCATTCATTAATCTTGAAACTTGATCGACATTTTGATTGATTTCTTCAAAAACTTGAGCGCATTTACTGGCAACTTCTTGACCACTTTTTATTTTCGTATCTGATAGATTAGAAATTTCACTAACTCTTGCTTTTGTTTCATGAATTATTTTTTGAACTTTCTCATTACTTTGGCTAAGCATTTCTGAAATTTCTTTTGCAGAATCTCCAGACACAGTCGCAAGATTACCTATTTCTTCGGCAACGACAGAAAATCCTTTACCATGTTCACCAGCTCTCGCTGATTCTACAGAGGCATTGAAAGAGAGTAGTTTGGTTTGGAAAACAATGTCGTTTATGATTTTTGTCTTTGCTTCAATTTCATTTATGAGGCTAACAATTTCTGAAATTTTAGTATTGCTATGATCTATTTGCTCTAAAAGTTCGCTGTTACTTTGACTAATTTCTTTCATCGCTTGATTGAGTTCATTGACAACCACTTTACCAAATTGAACAGTCTTCAATGAAGAATTTGACATTTGATTGCTAGATTCAGCATTAGAGCTATTTTGAGTGATAGTTGCTGTCATTTGTTCCATGGATTGAACAGTCGATTCTAGTGCACGATTTTGGCTGTCCGCTGTTTCTTTCAAAGTGGAAGCCGTTGTGTTTAAATCAGTAGAATCATTTTTCAAATTATTGCAAATTTCAGCGAGAGAATTGATTGATTCTAGGATTGGAGCAGTGATAACATTTGAAACATAGACACCTAAAATGACAATTATGAACAACAAAACTGTCGTAATTAAAATCAAGGTTTTCATTAAGTTTGAAGTGGATGAAAAAATTTCCTCACTTTCTTTTTCAACAATAATCGCCCAATTTACTCCTTCATGAAGAAAAGTATCATATGATACAGCGACTTCTTTATTTTCGTGATTTAAGACAATTTCATGTCCAGCGGTCTTCTCGGTTAGCAGTGGATGGCACTGAATCACTAGTTTTTTAATCAACAAATAAGCACAAGTAACTCTCGTTTATAATTTATTTGCAACAACAATTTTAAACAGGAGTACTTATGCTC
>Ga0172367_10002288_pt1 | contig 26467 bp, 18 predicted proteins | sample Lak10m_FD_114542 | JGI IMG/M metagenome (GOLD analysis project Ga0172367, IMG submission 114542) | Freshwater microbial communities from Kabuno Bay, South-Kivu, Congo - kab_022012_10m | ecosystem: Environmental > Aquatic > Freshwater > Lake | place: Democratic Republic of the Congo: South-Kivu...
GGCGGTCGCGGGTGCGGGTGCGGCGGCGGGGGCTTCGGGTGGCGGTGGCGGCGGCGCGGGCGTGCTCGGGCCCTTGGTGGCGTCCGGCTGCGTGGCCGGCGCCGGGCGCGACGACTGGAACGCCGCCGCGGGCAGGGTCAGGGCGAGGGCAAGCGCAGCGGGGAGGAGGTGGCGCATGGGGTTGGAATGAAGGTACCCCTTGGCCGGAATTGGCTTGCGGGGACGGTGCTTGGTGTATACCCTAACAAATACCAAACTACACCACGAGATCATGGGCTACTCCCTTCCCGAAGACGCTTCTGACCGCCTGCGTGCCTTGCGCGCGGCGGTGGCGGCGCGGATGGGTGAACGTGGCGATGTTGGTCTGGGCGCGTGCGCTGGCGGCAGCGGTGATGCGCACGGCGCAGCATCGTGCATCCTGGGTGCGACGACAGTGCCGCGCGTGCCAACCGGCTGGGCAGCCGTGGATCGTGCCCTCGGCGGCGGCCTGCCGTGCGCGGGGCTGCACGAGTGGTGGGGCGATCCTGCGGACGCGCGCGCGGTGTGCGCGCAGCTGGCGTGGAACGCGCTGCTCGCCGACGAGCGCGCGCGGCCGGGTGCGCACCGGCACGTGGCGTGGGTGGGCCGCGCGGCGTGGCCTGCGCCCGAGGACCTGGTGCGTGGGCTGCGCTCGGCCCTCGGCGGTATGTTCGGTGCGCCGCGCGTGCGCTGCTGGCCCGACGCGCGGCTGCACGACCGTTCGATCCTGGTGGACGTGCCCGCGCATGACGCAGGTGCGCGCCTGTGGGCCATCGAGCAGGCGGCGCGATGCGCGGGCGTGTGCACGGTGGTGGCCGATGGTCACGGCTTCGACCTTGCGGCCACGCGCCGGCTGCAGCTTGCGGCGACGGACGTGCTGCTGCTTTCGTTGCGCGGGCCGGCGCGGCGAGGCGCAGGCATGCCTGCGGGCGCCGGCGCGGTGCCGCCGAGCGCGTGCTCCACGCGGTGGCGCGTGGAGCGGGTGCCTGCATCGCAGCCGGGCGCGGTGCCCGGCGCCACGCCGCCCGCCGAGCGCGCGCCGTGGATTGCCGCATGGCTGCGGGACGGCGCCGTGCCGCCGCGGATTGCGGCGCGACTGCCGGCCGAGCCTGCCTGGCGCGTCACACTGGAGCGCGCCAAGGGCCAGGCCATGCAGCTGGAGGCCGCATGCACCGTGCATGCGGTGCGCAGCCTCGAGTGGGAGGGCGCGGCCGCGCCGCCGGCGCCGGTGGCCGCGGCGGAGCGGCGCCGTGCCGAGCGCAGCGAACGCCTGCGCGGCGAGCGGGCCGCGGCACGCCTCGCGCGGCGCCGTGCCGACGAGCTGGCGCTCGATGCGGAGCATGCCGCGGGTGGAGCGGATGGAACACCGACCGGTATCGACGCCTGCACTGGCTCTAGTTCCGGCACCAGTGCCGCGTTGCCGCTCGAGACGCGCCACGCGCGCGGTCGTGCGCGCGACCGCATGACGAGCCGCGGCGAGCGGTGGGCCCACGAGGTGGCCGGGGACGTTGATGCGCACCATGACGCCGGCACCGGCACCGATGCCGGTGCTGGTGCACCGCACGCCATGCGCCGCGGCGCCAGCCGGGCAGGGTGATGCATGCCGCCCGCCGTGGTGCCGTGGTTCGTGGCGGTGGCGCTTCCTGGGTGGCAACGGCCGCATCGCACGCTCGGGCGCATGGCCGAGTGGTGCCAGCGCTTCACGCCGCGCGTGCATATTGAGGAGCCCGTGCCTGACGTGGCCGACGGCGCGCCGCTCGTCCTGCTTGATGCAAGCGGCTGCCTGCGCGCCAACGGAGGTGCGCCGCGGCTTGCGGCGCGTCTGTCGCGCGGGCTGGCGCGGCGCGGCATCGAGCATGCGCTCGGCGCCGGCGGCTCGGGCGGCGAGGCGGTGGTGCGCGCCACGGCGGCATCGCTTGCGGGGTCGTGCGCGTCGCGCGGTTCGTGTGCATCACCGCAGTCCGTCTTCCTGGGTGCGATCGACGAACTCCCCGTGCAGGCGCTTCGCCTGCCGGGCGCGCTCTGCGCCGCGTTGCGCGAGGTGAACCTGCTGCGCATCGGCGAGGTGCAGAGGGTGGCGCGCGGCGCGCTGGCGGATCGCTACGGGCCCGCGGTCGCCGAGCGCCTCGACATGGCCTGCGGCCGGCTGGCCTGGCCGTTCCGCGCGGTGCCGCCGCGCGAGCGCGTGTCGGGCGAGTTTGCGTTCGCCTCGCCGTGCGCGCAGCGCGAGGCGGTGGAGATCGCGTGCCGCCAGGCGATCGACCTGCTGTGCGCGGCGCTGGCAGCGCGCGACCGCGGCGTGCGCGCGCTCGCGGTGCGCATCGAGCGCGCGCGCCTGCCGCCGGTGGCGGGCACGCTGCACCTGGGCGCGCCCACGCGCGATGCCGCGCACCTGTGGACGCTGCTTGCGCCGCGGCTCGAGCGCGTGCACCTCGGGCGCCACGAGCTGGGCGAGGGCCTCGAGCGCATCGAGCTGGTGGCCGAGCGCATGGGGCGCCTGCGGCGCGGCACGCCGCTCCTTGCCGGCGCGCTCGGCGCGGCCGCGGCCGAGGCGCGGGCGGGCGATGACGCAAGCGACCGTCGCGGCGACACGCAGCGCGCGGTGGGCGAGCTGGTCGACCAGCTGCGCGCGCGTCTCGGTGATTCCGGGGCGCACCGCCCCGAGCCGTAGACTCCGGGGCATGCGCTTCCTGCACGCCTGCTCCCCGCTTCGTTCGCTGCCCATCGCGTTCCTTGCCTGCGTGGCCGGTTGCACGGCGAACCCGTTCCTCGCCGGCTACAAGGGCGAGCGCATGGCGCCCGTGGCCGAGGCGCGCGTGGTGCAGGAGGCGCCGGCCGCGGACGCAGCCACCGAGCTTGGCCGCAGCACGTTCCAGGCCACCAACGGCACGCACTTCGGCGACGCCGAGGCGATCGAGGCGGCCAAGGACGTGGGCGCCGACCTGGTGAAGTGGGAGGTCAAGCAGCTCGACCGCGAGCAGTGGGTGGAGAACGACCCCGTCTACGAGCGCCGTGCGAGCGGGCGCGGGCAGTTCGCGTCGTACATCCCCATCCCCGGTTCGCGCGAGCGCTGGGCCTTCACCGCGCGCTACTGGCGCTCGGTCACGGCTTCGCCGGGGCAGGCGGCGTCACCGAAGGCTGCAGAGCCGGCGACGCCGGTGCCTGCGCCGGCCCCAGGCGCAGGGTGAGCGCCGGGCCCTTGGTGCCTTCCTTCTCGCGCAGGCGCGAGGTGACCCACTGGGTCGGCAGGCGCAATGACTCGGGTCCTGCATCCGCCACCGCGTCGAGGGTCAGCATCCACACCTTCGCCGACTCGTCGCGCCCCACGTAGCCCTCCTGCACCAGCCGGCCCGTCTCCTTGTCGATGGCGAGGTTGGTGAGGTTGCCCTCGAACCACGTGGTGACGTAGTCGCAGTCGTGCGGGCCGAGCCTGCCTTCGCCCATCTTGATGGCCATGAACCCCGCCTCGGGTCGCATGCGCGCGCGCAGGATGCAGTAGGGCAGGCGGTTGATCATCCGCTCGAACGCACGGCGGCGCGGGGGCGCAAGCTCCACCGACTTGCCGTTGCCGCTTGCCATGAACGCGCGCTCCGGGGTGACGGCGATCTCGTTGGTGTAGGTGTCCTTCTCGGTGCCGCCCACCTTGCGCCACACCTGCACCTGGCGCATCGAGCGCGGCCCGGTGACCTCGATGGTCTCCTCGAGGTCCCACTGGTCGCCCCCGGAGAAGACGCGCTTGGTGGAGGTCTGCACGTAGCTTTCGGCGGCGCGCACGGCCTGCTTGCCGCCGGCCCACGCCATCCAGCGGTCGACGGCCGCGAGGCCCGCCTCCTGCTGCTCGGGCGTGCCGCTCGGCATGATGTCCTGCGGCTCCATGTACCGCTTGGGCTCCGCGCGGAACGCCTTCATGCAGTCGTCGGAGGCGAAGAAGTACAGCAGGCCGTCCTGCAGCGCGTACTTGCGCGCGTCGCCGAGGCCGCCGAGCGGGCCCATGCGTCCGCACGCGCCGCCGTCCTGTGCTGCGTAGCGCAGCGGGTCGGCGCGGAACGCGCCGCGGGTGGATTCGTCCTGGAAGAGGTAGAAGTTGCCGTCGAAGAGCTCGGCGAGCTTCGGGTCGCCGGCCACCACCTTGCCGGACTGCAGCAGCACGGGGTCCGCGGGCATGACGCGCGCGGGGACGGGCGCGATGGGCGGGGCGGCAGGCGCAGAGGCAGGCGCAGAGGCAGGCGCAGAGGCAGGCGCAGAGTCAGGCGCAGAGTCAGGCGCAGAGTCAGGTGCGGTTGCGACGGCGGGCGGCGCACCGGCCGGCGCCGGCGGCGGCGCCTGCACGGCAGCGGCGAGCGAGGCGACCACGTTGATGAGGGCGGTGACGATGGCGGTGGGAACGTGCAGCATCGCGGGCGGTGCGCCGAAGGGCGCGGTCCGTCAGCGTAGGCGGTTGCGGATGTGCCGCGAACCGACCGCGAAGCTGCCGCGAAGGCGCGGCGTGGCGGTATCCTAACAAAGACCGTACAAGCGTCAACGGGTGCACGCCATGCCTGCAAACACGGCCTTCTGTGAGCTCGCTGCCATGAGCAGCTTCTCGTTCCTCGAGGGCGCAAGCCATGCCGAGGAACTGGTGGAGCGCGCCGCGGCGCTCGGCCTCGGCGCGGTGGCCGTTGCCGACCGGCACACCATGGCCGGCGTGGTGCGCGCGCACGTGGCCGCGCGCGAGCGCGGCGTGCGGCTGGCGGTGGGCACGCGGTGCGCGTTCGCGCTGGGGCTCGACGACGAGCCGACGCACGTGGAGCTGGTGCTCCTTGCCGAGGACACCGAGGGCTACGCGAGGATCTGCCGGCTGCTCACGCTCGGCAAGCGGCGCGCCGGCTGGACGCTCGACGTGGCCACAAGCCCCGAGGCCGTGCAGGCGGGCATCGAGACACGCGAGGCGGCGAGGCGCTCGTCGGCGTGCCACCTGTGGCTGCACGACCTGCTCGACGCGGGCGTGCAGACCCTGGGAAGCGGCGAGCCGGGCGAGGGCGGCGCGCGCGACCCCGGCGCCGGGCGGCCGCTCGCGCCGTTCGCGCTGCCGGGCGTGCAGGCGATCGTGCTGCCGCCGGAAGGGCTCGGCATCATGCAGCCGAGGTTCCTCGAGTCGCTGCGATGGCTGCGCGGCGCGTTCGATGCCGACCGGCTGTCGCTGGCCCTGGTGCCGCGCACCGGGCGCGACGCGGCGCTCGAACTGCTGCAGCTGGAATGGCTGGCGCACGAGGTGGGCGTGCCCCTGGTGGCCTCGGCCGACCCGCGCTGCCACGATGCCGGGCGCCGGCCGCTGCAGGACGTGCTGACGGCCATCCGCGCGGGGCGCACGGTGGACGGGCTGCGCGCCCTCGAGCGCACGCGCGCCGTGGACCTGGCGCACGGCTGCGCGTGGGAGGGCCCGCGCCTGGCGCCGGGGGGCGCCCGCTGCATGCTCGGCGAGACCGGGCTGCGCGCGGCGCTCGCGAGCGTGCCCGCGGATGCGCTCGACGCGGCCATCGCGCGCAGCGCGCAGGTGGCCGGCCGCTGCGCGGGCTTCTCGATGTCGATGCTTCGCTACCGCTACCCGCGCGAGGTGTCGCCGCCGGGCACGCGGCCCATCGAGCACCTGCGCGCGCTGGTGGAGCAGGGCGCGGCCGAGCGCTGGCCCGCGCAGGCGGGCGGGGTGCCCGCGAAGGTGCGCGCGCTCCTCGACCACGAGCTCTCGGTGATCGCCGACCTCGACTACCCGTGCTACTTCCTCACGGTGCACGCGATCGTGGCGTTCGCGCGCTCGCAGGGCATCCTGTGCCAGGGGCGCGGTGCCGCAGCCAACAGCGCCGTGTGCTTCTGCCTCGGCATCACCGCGGTCGATCCCTCGCGCGGCGAGATGCTCTTCGAGCGCTTCATCAGCCGCGAGCGCGACGAGCCGCCCGACATCGACGTCGACTTCGAGCACGAGCGCCGCGAGGAGGTGATCCAGTTCATCTACCGCACCTGGGGCCGATCGCGCGCGGCGCTGTGCGCCGAGGTGATCTGCTTCCGCGATCGCAGCGCGCTGCGCGAGGCCGCCAAGGCGCTCGGCGTCCCGCCCGAGGACCCGTCCGCCGCGGCCATGGCGGCGCAGCTCGAGGGCTTCCCGCGGCACCTCTCGCAGCACGTGGGCGGCTTCATCGTGACCGACGGACCGCTGTGCGAGCTGGTGCCCGTGCGCAATGCCACCATGGACGCGCGCACCATCGTGGAATGGGACAAGGACGACGCCGAGGCCATGGGCATGCTCAAGATGGACGTGCTGGCGCTCGGCATGCTGACGGCCATCCGCAAGGCGATCGACCTCGGGAACGCGCACCCCGTGCCGGGCTGGCCGTGCGACGCCGGCGGGCGCGGCACGCTGCTGTACCGCACCGTGCCCGCCGAGGACCCGGCCACCTACGCCATGTGCTCGCGTGCCGACACGGTGGGCGTGTTCCAGATCGAGAGCCGCGCGCAGATGAGCATGCTGCCGCGCCTGCGGCCGCGGTGCTTCTACGACCTCGTCATCGAGGTGGCGATCGTCCGCCCGGGCCCCATCCAGGGCGACATGGTGCACCCGTACCTGCGCCGGCGCGACGGCCTCGAGCCCGAGGAGTACCCCGACGAGGCGGTGCGCGCCGTGCTCGGGCGCACGCTCGGCGTGCCGCTCTTCCAGGAGCAGGCCATGGCACTGGCCGTGGTGGCCGCGGGGTTCACGCCCGGCGAGGCCGACCGCCTGCGCCGCGCCATCGCGGCGTGGAAGCGCTCGGGCAATCGGATCGCGCAGTTCGGCGAGCAGCTCGAGTCGGGCATGCTCGCGCGCGGGTACACGAAGAGATTCGCCGAGCAGGTCTTCCGGCAGATCCAGGGCTTCTCGGGGTACGGGTTCCCGGAGAGCCACGCGGCCAGCTTCGCGCTGCTGGTGTACGTGTCGGCGTGGCTCAAGCGCCACCACCCGGCGGCGTTCACGGCGGCGCTCCTCAACAGCCAGCCGATGGGCTTCTACGCGCCGGCGCAGCTCGTGCGCGACGCGCGCGAGCACGGCGTGGAGGTGCGGCCCGTGGACGCGCTGCGGAGCGCGTGGGACTGCACGCTCGAGCCCGGCGGCCCGGCGCTGCGCCTGGGGCTGCGCATGGCCGCGGGGCTGCGCGAGGAGGACGGCCGCGCCGTGGCGGCGGCCGCGGCGGCGGCGCGGGCGGGCAGCGGACGGGCGTTCGCCTCGGTCGAGGACGTGTGGCGCGCCTCGGGCTGCAGCCTGCACGCGCTGCGACGCCTGGCGGCGGCGGACGCGTTCGCCGGCATCGGCATCGACCGCCAGCAGGCGCTCTGGCAGGTGCGCGCGCTGCGCGGCGGCGATGCGCCGGTGCTCGACGCCGCGGCCGAGGAGGGTGCCACGCTCTTCGACATGTCGCCGCAGCCGCTCCCGGCGGTGGCCCCGATGCGGGCGGTGGCCGCCGACTACGCGAGCACCGGGCTCTCGCTGCGCGACCATCCGATCCGCTTCCTGCGCCGGTCGCTCGAGCGGCGCGGCGCGGTGCCGTGCGCGGAGCTTGCGGCAATCGGCCGGCGTTCGCCGCATGCCACGGCCGCGGTCGCCGGGCTCGTCCTCTGCCGGCAGCGTCCCGAGACCGCCTCGGGGGTGGTGTTCATGACGCTCGAGGACGAGTCGGGCATCGCCAACCTGATCGTGCGGCCGCGCGCCTACGAGCGCATGCGCGCGGTGGCGCGGTCGGCCACCGCCGTGCTGGCCGAGGGCAGGGTGGAGCACCGTTCGGGGGTCACGCACCTCCTGGTGCGGCGCATGCGCGACCTCGGGCCGGAACTCGCGGCGCACGCCGACGGCGAACGCCTCGCGCAGCGATCGCGCGACTTCCGGTGACGCCGCGATCGGCGCAGTCGGGTCAGCCCTTGCGACGTCAGCCCTTGCGACGTCAGCCCTTGCGACGTCAGCCCTTGCGACGTCAGCCCTTGCAACGTCAGCCCTTACCCGGAGCCTGCTTGCCCGGCTTCGCCGGGAACGGAACCGAGAGGTCCTCGCCCACGGCGGGCTCAGCGGCCGCGGGCGCCGCCGGAACCCCCGCCGGACCCTTCGCTGGACTCTTGGTGTCGCCCGCCGGCTCGCGGCCGGGCAGCGGCAGCTTCTCGGTGGCGGGCCGCTCGGGCACGGGGATGGACGGCGGAAGCTTGACCGGCGTCCGCAGCGTGGCGCGCTGGCGCGGCGGGATCCAGCCGGCCGGCGGCGAGAACCGCTCGCGGCCGCGCGTGGTCTCGAGCGGCCCGCCGCGGAAGTGGTCGACGAGCGGGGCGAAGTTGCCGCCGCAGAAGAACTGCGCCAGCGCCACGCAGTCGGCGTCCCACGAGACGCTGCAGCAGGCCGTGTCGAAGCTGCACACCAGCTGGCAGCATCCCTCCTCGTCGCAGAACGGGTCGTCGTGCACGGTGAAGCAGCTGCCGGCGGTCGGGTCTCCGCAGAAGGGGCCCTGGCAGTCGCAGGCGGCGTTGTTCACTGCGGCGAGCACGCAGGTGGTGTCCCAGGCGGTGGTGCAGCAGAACGGGTCGAGGGCGCAGACCGCCTCGCAGCAGGACTCGTTGGAGCAGTTGGGCACGTCGCTCGGCACGCAGCAGCTCGGCAGCAGGTCGCTGCCGCACGGCGGGAGCGGGCACGCCTCGGTCTTGCCGGTGCAGCGGGCCCGCGCGTCCGACGCGCAGACCGAGTCCCAGAGGGTGTCGCAGCAGTACGGGTCCGACGCGCAGATCAGCGCGCAGCACTCGGCGTCGTCGCACGAGCCATTGTCGTGCGCGCGGCAGCAGTCGCCGGCACAGGTGTCGCCGCACTCGTACGAGCAGCCGCAGGCCTCGATGCCAACGGCCGCATCGACGCAGTTGATGTCCCACTCGGTGTCGCAGCAGTAGGGGTCAAGCGCACACACGGCCTTGCAGCACGTGGCATTGTCCGACGCGCCGTTGGCGTGCGGCTGGCACGAGGGGCCCGCGTCGTAGTCGCCGCACTCCTTGCGCTTGCAGAAGTCGGCCTGCTCGGGCGCAGACGCGATGTCCACGCACACGCCGTCCCAGCCGAGCGTGCAGCACAGCGGGTCGACGGCGCAGACCTTGCCGCAGCAGAGCCCGTCGCGGCACGACGGGAAGTCGTGGGGCACGAAGCAGTCGCCGGCGGGCTCGAGGCCGCACGCGCTGCCGCAGCGCTCGGCGGCGGCGGACACGCACAGGCTGTCCCAGCTCGACAGGCAGCAGAGCGGGTCGACGCGGCAGACGGCGTCGCAGCAGTAGGGATCGCTGCAGTAGGGGGTCTCGTGCGGCACCAGGCACTCGCCGTTGCAGCCCGACCCGCAGCCCGGGGCGCCGCAGCAGAGGAGCCGCGCGATGCGCACGCAGTCCTCGTCCCAGTCGGCGTTGCAGCAGGCGGGGCTGGTATTGCAGACGATCGAGCAGCACGAGCCGTCGTCGCAGCCCGGGTTGTCATGGGCCTCGAAGCACCCGCCGCGGCAGGGGCACGTCCAGCCGCTGTCGGCAGGCACCTTGCAGAGCGTGTTGGCCAGGCTGACGCAGGCGCCGTCCCAGGCCGACTGGCAGCACGTGGGGTCGGCCGCGCACACGCCGTTGCAGCAGGCGGAGTCGCGGCAGCCGGGCGTGGCGTGCTGCGTGAAGCAGTCGCCCTCGGCCGGGCACGCCTCGGGCGCCGGGCACACGGCGACCGCCGCCAGTGCGCAGCTCGTGTCCCATGCGGTGGTGCAGCAGGTCGGGTCGACGCTGCACACCGCGACGGTGCAGTCGCGGTTGGCGCAGCCGGGCGACCGGTGCGGCTCCAGGCAGCCCTCCGTGCCGGTGACCACGGGGAAGGTCGGCGTGCAGAGGAAGCTGGCCTCGCGCGCGCAGACGGCGTCCCAGCGTGCCTCGCAGCAGAACGGGTCGATGGTGCCGCAGATCAGCGTGCAGCAGGTGCCGTCGCTGCAGCCGGGCAGGTAGTTGGGGATCCAGCAGCTGCGGCCGCTCACGCCGCAGGAATCGATCGGGTCGGCGCAGGAAGCCTGCGCGGTCTGCGCGCACAGGCCGTCCCATGTGCCCTCGCAGCAGAAGGGGTCGATGTTGCAGACCGTGTTGCAGCAGGCCTCGTTGGCGCAGTTGGGGCCGTTGTGCGCGGAGTAGCAGCTGCCCGCGAGCGGGTCGCCGCACTCGTCGCAGATGTCCGCGGCGAGCGTGGCGCATGCCTCGTCCCAGAGGATCTGGCAGCAGTACTCGAACGCCGGCGTGGCGCACACCTGGCTGCAGCAGCCGGGCTTGTCGCAGCCGGGCGTCAGGTGCGGCACGAAGCAGCTGCCGTTCACGGGCAGGCTGGTCACGGGGTTGATGCAGCCGGGATTCTGCGAGCAGAGGTCCTGCGCCACCAGCACGCACGCGTTGTCCCAGGTGACGTAGCAGCAGTACGGGTCGCGGATGCAGACGGTCTGGCAGCAGAGGTCGTTCTCGCAGCCGGGCAGCGCGTGGATCTGGAAGCAGCCGAACGGTGCGCCCGCCTCCGAGGGCTCGCCGCACACGCATCCGAGGTCGGCGCACGCCGGCGTGATCTTGGCAAGCTGGGTGCAGGAGAGGTCCCACGCCGACGAGCAGCAGAACGGGTCGGTGGCGCACACGGCCGCGCAGCACCCGCTGTCGTTGCAGTAGGGGGTCGGGTGGACGATGCAGCAGGGTCCCGCGGTGTTGCTGCCGCAGCCGGCGCACTGCTCCTCCGCGGTGCGCACGCAGCTCTGGTCCCAGGTGACGGCGCAGCAGAACGGGTTGGCCGCGCAGACCTTCTCGCAGCACTGCGGGTCGTTGCAGTACGGCAGGTCGTGCACCACGTCGCAGTCGCCCGCGCCCTCGAAGCCGCAGGAAAGGCACTGCGCCACGGCGATGTCCACGCACGACTGGTCCCACGCCACCTCGCAGCAGCTGATGAGCGTCTGGCACACGAGGTTGCAGCAGTCGGCATCGGCGCACGAGGGGGTGGGGTGCACCTCGATGCAGCTGGCCTCAGAGGTGCCGCACGTCACGCAGGTGACGGCCGCCTGGTCGGCGCACTGCTGGTCCCAGACCTGGCTGCAGCAGCTCGGGCGGATGGCGCACACGGCGGTGCAGCAGTCGGGGTCGGAGCAGTACGGGCCCGCCTGGGCCTCGAAGCAGCTGCGCGGGGTGCCGTTGGGGTTCAGCTCGCCGCAATTGGCGGTGCTGGCCGTGCAGAGCGGGTTGCGCGCGAACGGCGTGTCGCTGGTGCTGGTGATGGCATTCGCGCCCTTCACCAGCGTGTTGGCGGTGCGGCAGCGGAGGACGTGCTGCGGGGCAAAGGTCTCGCCCACGGTGCCGATGGGGCCGATCGTCGAGTCGTCGGTGTCGGCGTAGATGCAGCCCCACGTGGTAGCGGCGGTCCCGCGCACGAGGGTGATGCCGTCGACGAGCGCATCCCACGGCGGCAGCACCACGGCACCGGGGATGACGAAGGCCAGCTCGCAGACGGCGGTCGGGTCAATCGCCTGCGGCAGGTTGACCCGCTGGCCGACGGTGGGCACTGCGCGGGTGTTGGCCGGGTTCGGGTTGCGGAAGACAAGGAGGTGCGTGACGTTGGTGGCCGTCTCGGCCGGGAAGAGCCGGCCGTTCACCACGGCGCTCGGAACGGCGAGCGACCCCGCGGCATTGAAGATGAACGGGGCCACGGCCACCGGGACGTCGTCGAGGAGCGGCGAGGGCGGGGTGGTGAAGGAGCCGTCCGCGATCAGCGCCAGGTTGCGGATGTTGCTGTTGGCCTGGTCGCGGATCCAGGGCATGCCCTGCAGGTCCTGCACCACGGCGATGGTGCCGCTCACGATGTCGGTGCCGTTGGCCGCGGTGGACCGGCACACCTTCACGTAGAACCAGCCGGCGCCGAAGCGGAAGATGTCGGCCGGGTCGCCGGGGTTGTTCGTCTGCACCGTGACCGGCCCGTCCAGCGCGGCGGCGGCGGTCGGGAGACGGAACTCCGCGTAGCGCGATTGCGGGATGGCGGCGCTGGTCTGGCTGGTGGGCTTGCGGACGCGCAGTTCCGAGAAGGTGACCTTCGGCAGGCGGCCGATGTTCGCGTCGGCGGCCATCGCCACCAGTTGGTTCAGGTAATCGCGGTCGACGGTGTCGATCAGGCCGTCGTAGTTGAAGTCCGCCGCCCGGCAGTACACGGGGATGCCGTTGCCGCCGACGTTTGCCAGGAAGCACTCGTTCCAGACGGTGACGTCCGTGGCGTTGACTGCCAGGTCGTTGTTCAGGTCACCGAGGAACGGCGACTGCAGCGCGGTGGTGCACTTGGCCTCGTCCGACCCGGGGAGCGTGCATTGGGCCGCGGCCGGCGGCGCCCCGAGCAGGGCTCCGAGCGAGGCGGTCAGGCCGAGGGACAGCGCGGAAAGGCGGCGGAGCATCGGTGATCCATCAGGCTATACGCAGGCGGCGTTCCGGAATCCGCGTGCGGATGCCCCGGATTGCAAGATTCTCGGTCTGCGAGGGCGCTTTCCGCGTGTCTCAGCGGGCCGCGGCGGGGCCTTCCAGGCCCCCGTAGGTCCGCCGCCGCGCCCCGAAGTCGGCGATGGCCGCCTGCAGGGTCTCGGCGGTGAACTCCGGCCACAGGACGTCGGTGACGAAGAGCTCCGCGTAACTGATCTGCCAGAGGAGGAAGTTGGAGATCCGGCGCTCTCCGGCGGTGCGGATCAGGAGGTCCGGGTCGGGAAGCCCGTGGGTGCCGAGGGCCGCCGACACCGTGGACTCCTCGATCGCGCCGGGCTCGAGCTCGCCCCGCCGTACCCGCTGCGCGATGGCGCGCACTCCGTCCACGATCTCCTGCCGCGAGCCGTAGTTCATGGCCAGGCAAAGCGTCATGCCTCGGCACGAGGACGTCTCGTCCTCGGTGCGGTCGAGTTCCGCGAGCACGGGCGCCGGCAGCCCGTCGCGGCGGCCGAGGCGGCGGAAGCGGATGTCGTTGGCAAGCATCATCTGCCGCTCGAGCTGCAGGTGGTGGCGGGCCAGCTCCATGAGGGCCGTGACCTCGTCCTCGGGGCGCTTCCAGTTCTCGCTCGAGAACGAGTAGAGCGTCAGTGCCTCCACGCCGAGCTGCGCGGATTCCTCGCACACCGCGCGCACCCGGCGGGCGCCCTCGCGGTGTCCCGCGATGCGGGGCAGGCCGCGCGCGGCCGCCCAGCGGCCGTTGCCGTCCATGATGATGGCGATGTGGCGCGGGACGCGCATGGTCATGCGCCGACGAGCGCCGCGGCGCGGCGGCCGTCGACGAGCGTCTGGGTGCGCTCGGGGCCGAGGCTCACCACCTCGACCGGGATGCCGGTGACCTGCTCGATGCGCTCGAGGTAGCGGCGCGCCGCGGCAGGAAGCCCGTCGCGGTCGGCGGCGTCGCGGATGTCCTCGCTCCAGCCCGGCAGCGTCTCGTAGATGGGCGTGACGCCCTCGAGGCGGTGCGCGTCGGGGATGAAGCGGTCGGTCTCGGTGCCGTCGGGCAGGCGGTAGCGCACGCAGAGCTTCACCTCGTCGAGCCCCGAGAGCACGTCGAAGAGCGTGCAGGCGATGCCGGTCGCGCCGCACACCATCGCGCTGTAGCGCACGGCCACCAGGTCGAGCCAGCCGCAGCGCCGCGGGCGCCCGGTGGTGGTGCCGTACTCGCGGCCGCGCTCGCGGATGCGCTGGCCGAGCTCGTTGTCGAGCTCCGTGGGGAAGGGCCCCGCGCCGACGCGCGTGGAGTAGGCCTTCATGATGCCGAGCACGCGCCCGATCGAGTGGCCCGGCACGCCCGTTCCGGCGGGGATGCCGAGCGTGGAGCAGTTGCTGCTGGTGACGTAGGGGAACGTGCCGTGGTCGATGTCGAGGAGGCTGGCGTTGGCGCCCTCGAAGAGGAGGCTTCGCCCCGCGGCCATGGCGTCGTGCAGCGCGTAGACGGTGTCCGAGATGTGCGGCCGCAGGCGCTCGCCGAACTCGGCGTAGCGGGCCGCCAGCGCGTCTGGGTCGAGTGGCGCCGTCCGCACGCCGAGCGCCTCGAGCTCGGCCGTGCGCAGGGTGCAGATCACGTGCAGGCGGCTGCGCAGGTACTCGGGGTCGAGCAGGTCTCCGACGCGAATGGCCATCGAGCGCCGCACCTTGTCGCCGTAGGCGGGCCCGATCCCGCGGCGGGTGGTGCCGATCGAGAGGTTGCCGCGGGCGGCCGCGGTCTTCGCGCCGAGGTACTCCTCGAGCGCCGCGTCCTGCTCCTTGTGGTAGGGCATGACGACATGCGCCCGGTCGCTGACCTGCAGGTTGCCCGCCACGCGGATGCCGCGGGTGCGCAGCGTGTCGATCTCCTGCAGCAGCTTCTCGGGGTCGACGACGACGCCGTTGCCGATCACGCACGCCTTGTCCGGGTAGAGGATGCCCGAGGGGATCAGGTGGAGCGCGTACCGCTCGGCGCCGACCTGCACGGTGTGGCCGGCGTTCGCGCCCCCGTTGTAGCGGACGATGACGTCGTGCTCGGAGGTGAGCAGGTCGACGATCTTGCCCTTGCCCTCGTCGCCCCACTGGAGGCCCACGATTGCGGTGTGCGGTGTGCGCGCGGCGGTGTGTCCGGGGGATCCCATGGGAAGCGCTGGATGCTACCGGACGCCCCGCGGCCCCTACGATGCGGCGGACGCATGGGAATGCAGCTCACCATCGCCGGCGCGGGCGGCATGCCTGCGCCGAGGGAACGCGTCGATGCGATCCTCGCCGGGCGCGAGGCGTCCTTTGAGGGCGTGTACGTGCACGTCCCGTTCTGCTTCCACAAGTGCCACTACTGCGACTTCTACAGCTTCGTCGACCGTGAGGACCGCCAGGAGCCCTTCGTGGCGCGCGCCGAGGCCGAGGTGCGCGCGCTGGCGCCGTTCGTGCGTGCGCCGCTGCGGACGCTCTTCGTGGGCGGCGGCACGCCCACCTTGCTGCGCGTGCCGCTCCTGGCGCGCCTCCTCGGGTCGCTGCGCGCGTCGCTCCCCTGGGATGCCGGCGCGGAGTGGACGGTCGAGGCAAACCCCGAGACCGTGACCGCCGAGGTGGCCGGCGCGCTCGCCGCGGCCGGCGTGGGGCGCGTGTCGCTCGGTGCGCAGAGCTTCGATCCGCGCCACCTGAAGACGCTCGAGCGCTGGCACGACCCCGAGAGCGTGGCGCGCGCGGTCGGGCTGCTGCGCGCGGCTGGCATCGGGCGCATCAGCGTCGACCTGATCTTCGGCATCCCGGGGCAATCGGCCGGGGACTGGGAGCGCGACCTCCTCGCGGCCGTGGCGCTGGGCACCGACCACCTCAGCTGCTACGGGCTGACCTACGAACCCAACACCGCCATGACCGCGCGCATGGAGCGCGGCGAGTTCGAGCCCTGCGACGACGATGCGGAGGCACGGATGCTCGAGCGCGCCGATGCGCTTCTCGGCGAGGCCGGGTTCGCGCGCTACGAGGTGAGCAACTGGGCGCGCGTCCGCGGCGGCGACGCGCGCGCGGAGGAGTGCCGGCACAACCTGCTGTACTGGGAGGACCGCGACTGGCTGGCGGTCGGGCCGAGCGCGTCGGGCCATGCATCCGGCGTCCGCTGGAAGAACGTGCCCCGCCTCGGGGATTGGCTCGCGGGGGAGGGTGCAAGCGACGCGGTGGACGTCGAGCGCGGGTCGCCCGACGTGCGCGCGGGCGAGCGGCTCATGATGGGGCTGCGGCTCGTGCGCGGGCTGCCGGAGGCGGAGGTCGACGCCGCGCTTGCGCTCGGCGCCGGCGGGCCGCGCCGCCGGGCGGCGATCGACCGCGCGGTCGCCGAGGGCCGGATGGAGCGCTGCGGCGGATTCGTGCGCTTCACGCCGCGCGGGATGATGATCGCCAACGCCGTGCTCGCGGAGCTGGTGTAGCGCCCGGGCCGCGCGGACCGGGCAGGGTGCGCCCGGTTTCTCTGGAGAAAACAATTGGTGCCAAACTAACCAGGAGCGGATTTCAGAGGAGCGGATTTCAGGCGCCGAGGTAGCGCTTGATGCCGCGCACGGTGGACTGGCGGCCGATCTCGGCGATCGACTCCGTGAGCGGGATCTCCTTCGGGCAGACCTTGACGCAGTTCTGCGAGTTGCCGCAGTCGGCGATGCCGCCCTGGCCCATGACCTCGTCGAGGCGCTTGTCGGCGAGCGTGGCGCCGGTGGACTGCATGTTGAAAAGCCGCACCTGGTTCCAGACCTGCGCGCCCTGGAACGACTCGTCCCACTTCGACGCGTCCTGCTCCTCGTTGAACTGCGGGCATGCCTCGAGGCAGCAGCCGCAGGTCATGCACGTGCTGAGCACGTAGCGCGTGTCGGCCTTGGAGGGGTGCTCGAGCGGGCCTCGGCCGAGCGACCACGTGCCGTCGATGGGCACCCATGCCTTCACCCGCTGCAGGTTGTGGAACATCCGCTGGCGGTCGACGCAGAGGTCGCGCACCACCGGGAACTTGCTCATCGGCTCCAGCGTGATGGTGCCGTCTGACTGGATGATGTTGGCGATGAGGGCCGAGCAGCTCTGTCGCACCTTGCCGTTGATGACCATCGTGCACGAGCCGCAGACCTCCTCGAGGCAGCCGGAGTCCCACGCCACCGGCGTGGTGGCGGCACCGGCCGTGGTCTTGGGGTTGGCGGCGATCCACTGCAGCACGCTGATGACGTTGGCGCCCTCGCCGTGCGGCACCCGGAACTCCTCCCAGCGGGCGGTTCCTTGCGGCCCGTCCTGGCGCTTGATGCGGACGAGGACGGTCTTGTCTGCGGCGGGGGAGGAGGGGGCAACCATGGTTTCTGTGGCCGGGGGCGGGATCCGGGGCCGGATCGACGCGGATCCGGGCAAGATTGGGAACGAAATGATAGGCGGATTCCGATACTGGGGAGACGAATGCTCGGACCCTGCCTGAAGCTCCTGCGGCCCGGCGACTGGGCGAAGAACGCCTTCGTCCTGATCCCGGCGGTGTTCTGGCTGGCAGGCGACGGGCGGGCCGCCTCCGGCGACGAGGTCCGCGACCAGCTGGTGCGCGTGGCGCTCACGGTGATCGCCTTCTCGATGGCCGGAAGCGGCTTCTATGCCATCAACGACGTGCTCGACGCCGACGAGGACCGACGGCACCCGACCAAGTGCAGGCGGCCGGTTGCCTCGGGCGCTGTGCCGACCGGCGTGGCGACCGCGCTGGGCGTGGCGCTGGTGGCCGGGTCCATGGCGGTGGCGTGGGCCGCGCGGCCGGCGGTGCTCGCGGTGGTCGCCGTCTACGTGGGGCTGCAGGTTGCCTACAACGCGCGCCTGAAGCGCGTGCGCCTCGTCGACGTGGTGACGGTGGCGAGCGGATTCGTCCTGCGCGCGATCGCCGGTTCGCTCGCCCTCGGCATTGCGGTGTCCACGTGGCTCGTGGTGGTGGTGTTCGCGCTCACGCTCTTCCTCGGGTTCGTGAAGCGGCTCGGCGACCTGCGTGCGGCGGAACTGGCGCGCGCCGCGGGGCGTGACACCGGCTGGAAGCCCCGCGCCGGCTACGACAGCGCGGAGGACCTCAACTGGCTGCTCTCCACCATGGGCGCGGTCACCATGATGTCGTACCTGCTCTACGCGCTGAGCGACCATGCGCGCGAGATCTTCGGCGCCCGCGCCACGGGCTTCGCCGTGCTTGCGCCGCTCGTCCTCGTCGTGATCCACCGGCTGTACCTGCGCGCCAACTCCGGGCGCGCCGACAGTCCCGTGTCGGTGGTGCTCACCGACCGCAGCGCCAGCGTGGCCACCGTGGCGTTCGTGGCCGGGGTGCTGCTGACGCTCTTCTGGCCGCCCGCCGAGCGCGCCCTCGACGCCCTGTTCAGGTAGGAATCAGCCGATGCTCCCGCGAAGCCGTTGGTGGACCGTGGCGCCCATCCTGCTGTCGGTGGTGTTCGCGGCGGCCGTCCTGCCGGTGATCTTCCTCGGGTCCGATGCCACCAGCGAGGCCACCGACGAGGCCGTGGCGCACCTGCCCGCGGTCCGGCAGTTCGCGGCCGAGCTGCCGGCGCCGGACCTCTCCGACTACCCGAGCGCCACGTCGCCGGGCTACCACCTCCTGATGTCACTCCCGGCGCGCGCGGGCCTGGGTGTGCACGGCTTGCGTGTCTTCGGCTCGCTCGCCGGACTGGCGCTGGTGCTGCTTGCGTGGCGGATGGCCGCGGCGTGCGCGGGACCGGCGGTGGCCCTGGCGCTCGCGCTGCCGCTCGCGTGCTCGACCTACGTCCTGAGCGGATGCGCGTGGCTGACCACGGACGTCCTCTCCGTGCTCATTGCCTCCGCGACCGTCGCCGTGGCGGCCTTCATGCCGCCGAGGCCGCGCACCTTCGTGGCGCTCGCGGCGCTGGTGGCATCGGCGCTGGCCGTGCGCCAGACCAACATCGCGCTGGCGGGCCCGGTGCTGGCGGCCGGCATCCTCGGGTCGCCGCTGGGCAACTCGGCATCCAACGCCGAGCAGTGGCGGGGCGACGCGCCGCGGTCGTGGGGCCGACTCGCGATGGCCGTGGCCGCGCTCGTCCCGGGTGCGCTGCTGCTTGCGGCGCTGGTGCGGACATGGGGCGGACTGACGCCGCCGGCGTTCCGGTCGCTGCACGACCGCGGGCTCAGCCCCGTGGCGCCCGCGTACGGGCTGGCGCTGGTGGGCGCATGGAGCGTGCCGCTCCTCCTGCCGATGCTTCCCGAGGTGGTGCGAAGCGTCCGCCGCCATGCGCCGGCCGTGGCGTGCGTCGTGCTTGCGGCCGTGGCCGGCGCGCTGGTGCCCGAGAGCACGCTGTCCGTGGGCGACGGCCGCTGGGGCGGCGCAATGTGGGTGGCCGTGGGGGCGTTTCCGTCGGTGGCCGGACGCTCGTCGGTGCTGGTGGCGGCTGCCGCGGTCGGCGCGCTGGCGCTCTCCGTCCTCTGGATCCGCGCCGCGGAGATCGGCCGCGGCAGGCAGGCCTCGGTGGTGCTGGTCGGCCTCCTCGCGGTGTTCGCGGTCCAGGCGGGGAACAGCCAGGTGTGGCAGCGCTACTTCGACCCGGCCGTGCTGGTGGCACTCTGCTGGCTGACGGCGCTCGGCATCGACCGCACGCGCCCGCATTCTGCGGGGCGCGCCGTGGCGGGTGCCGGGCTGCTGGCCGCGGCGCAGTGCATCCTCAGCGCGATGAACTACCTGCGCCCGGCCTTCTGGCCGTGATGCACCGGCAGGCGCGGATGCGCAGCCTCGCGGCGCGTCAGCCCGCCCCGGCCGCCGCTTTCTCCTTGCCGGCCGCGGCGCCGTCCTTCTTGCCGCTTGCCTCGCCGTCCTTCTTGCCGTACGTGCGCGCGCGCGGCGCCACGAGCGGCGCCTCGACCGTCTCCCAGCCCACGGTGCAGCGCTGCGTGGCGGGGTCGAACCGCGCCATCGACGTCTTCATGAACTCGGCGTCGTTGCGCTCCGGGAAGTCCGCGCGGTAGTGGCTGCCGCGGCTCTCCTTGCGGGCGTCGCCGCAGGCGAGCATGGCGTCGGCCAGCGCCAGCATGTCGCCGAGCGCGCGCGCGTAGACCAGGTTCTGGTTGGTCCACGTGCCCGTGTCGCTGAGGCCGATGCGCGCGTAGCGCTCCCGAAGCGCGTCGAGGTTGCGCCGCGCCTTGGCGAGGCGCTCGCCCGTCTTGACGACGGTGCTCGCCTCGGTCATCTCCTCGCCGAGCTCGTGGCCGATGGCGTAGGGGTTCTCCGTGCCCTTCGACTCCGTGAGCCGGCGCGCGGAGGACTCCTCGGCCTTCACCGCGTCGTCGTAGAGCGATGCCGGCGCCTCGGCGCGCGATGCGTTGGTGCGCGCGTAGTTCACGATCGAGAAGCCGCCGAAGAGGCCGTCGAAGGTGCAGGAGAGCAGGGCGTTTGCACCGAGGCGGTTTGCGCCGTGGTACTGGTAGTTGCACTCGCCGAGGGCGTAGAGGCCCTCGACGTTGGTCATCAGGTTCTTCGGGTCGCCCTGGACGATGCCCTTCATGTCGGGCTTCGCCTCGTAGCGGACGTACATGCCGCCCATCGAGTAGTGGACGCCCGGGAAGATGCGCATGGGCACCTCGGCGGGGTCCTCGCCCGCGAACTTCCGGTAGATCTCGATGATGCCGCCGAGCTTGCGCTCGATGTAGTCGCGGTCGAGGTGCGAGAGGTCGAGGTAGACCTGCCGCTTGCCGCCCACGCCCAGGCCGTCGTCGACGCACACGCTGAAGATCTCGCGCGTGGCGATGTCGCGGGGCACGAGGTTGCCGTAGGACGGGTAGCGCTCCTCGAGAAAGTAGTAGCGCTCGGCGTCGGGGATCTGCCTCGGGTCGCGGGTATCGCCCTTCCTGCGCGGCACCCAGACCCGGCCTCCCTCGCCGCGGGCGCTCTCGGACATGAGGCGCAGCTTGTCCGCGCCGGGGATGGCCGTCGGGTGCACCTGCACGAACTCGCTGTTGGCGAACACCACGCCGTGCCGGTAGCAGCGGCCCGTGGCCGCGCCGTTGCACATGATGCTGTTGGTGCTCTTGCCGAAGACCAGGCCGAGGCCGCCGTTGGCCATGGCCACCGCGTCGGCGCGGAACGCACGCACCTGCATGGTGCGCTGGTCCTGGGCCACGATGCCGCGGCACACGCCGTCGGCATCGACGATCGGCCGCAGGAACTCCCAGTGGATCCACTGGGTGACCTTGCCCTCGTCGGTGGCGCGGCGCGCCTGCTCGTCGAGCGCGTAGAGCAGCTGCTGCCCGGTGGTGGCGCCCGCGAAGTGGGTGCGCTTGTAGAGCGAGCCGCCGAACAGGCGCAGGTCGTGCCGGCCCTCGCTGGTGCGGTTGAAGGGCACGCCCATGCGGTCGAAGAGGTCGATCACGCGCGGCGCCCAGTGCGCCATCTCGTAGACCGGGGGCTGCTGCGCCAGGAAGTCGCCGCCGTAGACGGTCTCCTGGAAGTGCTCCCACTCGCTGAAGCCCTGCTGGCGCGCCACGTCGTTGCAGGCGTTGATGCCGCCCTGCGCGCACACCGAGTGGCTGCGCTTCACGGGGACGACGCTGAAGAGGTCGACCTGCAGGCCGAGCTCCGCGCACTTGACGGCGCCGGCGAGGCCCGCGAGGCCTCCGCCGACGATGATGACGCGCTGGGTCTTGGTGCTCATGTGTTGGTCCGTGGGAGTGGTTGGGTCAGTGGGCCTCGGTCGGTGCGACGATCGCCGGCGCGGCCATCGGCTCGACGGCCGTGCGGCGCCCCTCGACGGACTTGGCGGCGTCGATGTCGAGGGTCGAGAAACCATAGACGCTCAGCACGCCCGCGACCGCGAGGACGATGCCGACCGACGCGCAGACCTGGCCCCAGCGCTTCATGGCGCCGGTGCTCAGGGTCAGCCCCCAGGTGATGCCCGCGGTCCAGAGCCCGTTGGCGAAGTGGAACACGATGGCCAGGACGCAGGCCAGGTAGAAGGCCGCCATCGCCAGGCCCATCGAGCCCTTCTGGAAGTGCTCGGCGGTGGTCGACGCGGCGTGGTGGGCATCGAAGGACGGGAAGAGCCCGCCGTACGTCCATCCCCAGCGGAGGCTGGAGACGTGCATGAAGATGAAGAGGAACGCCACGTAGCCGGTGAGCCGCTGCCAGACGTACCGCCAGTTGTCCTGATACGCGTAGCGCTGCACGTTGGCCTTGCCCTGCGAGGCGAACCACACCCCGAACACCGCGTGGAAGGCCAGCGGCATCCAGATGCCGAACACCTCGATCAGCGTCAGGAAGGGCAGGCCATGGATGAAGTCGACCTCCTCTTGGAAGGTCTGGATGCCGCGCTCGACGGGCGGCACCGTGGACGTGGGGCTGGTCCAGCGCGCCCACATGATGGAGCTGTTGGTGAAGAGGTGCGGGAACAGGAACACGCCGATCGGCACGATGCCCGTCAGCGAGTGCAGGCGTCGCAGCAGGAAGTAGTGCTTCTGGAGCGGCGAACCGGGCTTGGAGGCCGCGGCATCGTGGTGGGGGAGGGTGGTCACGTGTTCGTTCCTCGGGCGGATCCGTGGATCAGGGGATGATCAGCTTGCTTGCGCCCGGGGCCGAGGCTGGCTTGGGCGCGGCGGCCGGCGCGGGCGCGAGGGGCACGCCCGCGGGGGCGGCGCCTCCGGGCATGCCGCGGGACATGTGGTCGGCCACCGCGCGCGTGATGGCGGCGAAGCGCATGTTGAGCTCGCGCACGACCTCGTCGAGCTCGCCTTGCTCCTCGGCGGTCAGGTTGCCCTTCGTCTTGTCGGCGAGGACCTGGAGCAGGTCGATCGCGAACCGCGATCCCTCGAGGTCAACGACCACGCGGCCCTGCTGGTCGGCCATCGTGCCCAGTCCCATCACGGCCTGCGAGGCGAGCATGCCGACGAGGCTGCGGAACTCCGCGGGGGGCAGCTGGTCGGGGCCGCCGGCGCCGCTGCGGGCGTTCAGGGCGGCCTCCTTCTCCGCGAGGCGCGCGCGCTCCGCCTCCGCCTGTGCCTTCCAGTCGCTGTCCACGTGGAGGCTCGGTGCGGGCTGGTCGGACGGGTGGGGCGAGGCGGGATCGGTCATCGGGTCCTTCCGGGAGGATTGCGAAGTATAGGACCGATGCGCCGTACACTCCGCCCGCGCATGGATGGCCGCGGCACAGCCTCACGGAGAGCGTTCGCCACGCTGGCGGCGGCCCTGCTCGTCGTCGCCGCCTCGGGCTGCGTGGGCGGTGCCGAGCACGAGCAGCAGGTGCGCGACGTGGGGGTTGCCGACTTCTCGCGCCCCATCCAGGGCCCCGTGCCCGAGGTGGTGGCGACGCCGCTCGCGGACGTCGAGCCGCCGTCGGTCACCGCCGTGGACAACGTCACGGAGTTCGGCGACGGCACGCGCATCGAGCGCAAGGCCGCGGAGATCACCGCGGTCGACCCGGCCACGCAGAAGGTCGAGACCCAGCTCGTGGACGAGGGCTCCCAGCGCTCGCTCCGCGTCGGGCAGCGCTGGCCGGTCGAGAGCCTGGTGGGGCAGATCAACGGCCGACCGATCTTCGCGGAGGAGATCTTCCGGCAGATCGAGGCAGCCGTGCAGCTTGCCGCGCAGGACCCCAACCCCGACAACGCGCGCAAGCAGGTCGATGCCATCGTGCGCAACGCGTTCCGCCAGCAGGTGGAGTCGGAGCTCATCCTGGCGGAGGCGGAGAGCCGCCTGAGCCCGGAGATGAAGCTGGGCCTCCTGAGCTGGCTGCGCGACCTGCAGGAGACCACCATCGCGCAGCGCGGCGGCACCCGCTCGTCCGCCGAGGAGGCGCTGCGCGACGAGATGCAGATGTCGGTGGAGGAGTTCGTCAACTTCCGCAAGAACGCCGAGCTGACGCGCGACATCCTGCGCCGCAAGGTGGAGCCGCGCGTGGTCGTCAGCTGGCGCGACGTGGAGCGCCTGTACTCGACGCGCCGCGCGGCCTACTCGCCGGACCCCGTCTACCGCCTTGGCCGCATCCGGCTGAGCAAGGAGTCGCAGGCGGAGAAGGTGGAGGAGGTCAAGCGCCTCCTCGCCGAGGGCAAGACCTTCACGGAGGCCGCCGACGCCGTCGGCATGCCCGAGCACGGGTTCTGGCGCAACGTCAACGTGCGCGACGGCCGCATGCGGCTGGAAGACCTGACCGAGGACCTGCAGCGGGCCATCGCGCCGCTGGCGCCGGGCAAGGTGTCCGACCCCGTCGAGCAGCGCACGTCGGTTGCCTGGTACTCGGTGATCGGCACCGAGACGCCGCCGAGCGTGTCCATCTACGACCAGGACCTCCAGCTGATGCTCCGCGGCGAGATCAACGCCACCCAGGAGCGCATGGAGCAGGCGCGCTACATCCAGTCGCTGCAGAAGCGCTGGCTCGGGAACAGCATCGCCAAGATGGAGCTGCGCCTGGTGCAGATCGCCCGCGAGCGCTACCTCGACCCGCTTCGCCAGATCCAGAAGCCCTCCGCGCCGGGCGGCCGCTGAGCCGCTCGCCCCGCGCCGCACCTGCCGCACCCGGCTACCACGGCGCGCCGCCGGCATCGAAGGCATGCGGCCAGTGCGTGACCGTCGCCCCGAGCCCCGGCGGCATGGACACGGCCACCACGTCGAACTGGAACAGGCGCTCGCGGAACGCCTCGCGCGCCGAGAGCGCGGCGGCGAGCCGCACCAGCCGCGCCCGCTTCACCGCGTCCACCCGGTCCTCGGGGTGCCAGGGCCCCGCGCGCGTCTTCACCTCCACCACGGCCACCGCGCCGCCGGGGGTCAGCGCCACGAGGTCGGCCTCATCGTCGCCGACGACAAGGTTGCGCTCGAGGATGGCGTAGCCGCGTTCCGCGAGGTGGCGTGCCGCCGCGTCCTCGCCCGCGCGCGCGAGCGCGGCGCGTGCCGCTGCGCTGGCGCGTGCCGCCGCGTTGTTGCGTGCGTCCATGGCCGCAAACTAGCCGCCGGCCGGAGCCGATCGGCCCGTCCGGGCCTATCCGCGTGCGATCAGTGGTGGATCCAGCCGGGCGCGACCAGCCCGCGCTGCTGACGCGATGCCGGGAACAGCACCAGGTTGACGGCCTCGAAGAGCCGTCGCGCGTTGCGCTCCGCGGTCGGGTAGTGCTCGGCGGTGGACTGCCGCAGCCGTCCCTTGTCGGTGCCGGCGGCCTGCAGCTCCGTGTCCTTCCAGCCCTCGACCTCGGCGAGGATGGTCTCGCGGGTCCACTCGGGGTGGTACTGGAACCCGTAGCTGGTGGCGCCCACGCGGAAGGCCTGCACCGGGCACGCCGTGCCCTTCATGACCAGCGTGGCGCCGTCGGGCAGCTTGCTCACGTGCTCGCCGTGGGAGGCGAACACCGTCTGCGACCAGCCGATGCCGGGATGCAGCACGTCCTCGACGCCGATCGACGCCGCCTTCACCGTCACCCAGCCGATCTCCGGCGACGGCATGCGCGACACCTCTCCGCCGAGCGCCTTCGCGAGCATCTGCGCGCCGAGGCACAGGCCGAGCACCGGGATGCCCGCGGCGTGTGCCTCGCGCAGCAGCGCCTGCTCCTGCGAGACCCATGCGTGCGCGTCGTTGGCCGACTGCGGGCCGCCGAGGCTGACCACGCCGTGGACGTCGTCGAGGTCGGGGGGCAGCTGCTCGCCGAGGTCGATGCGGACCGTGCGGACCTTCTGGCCGTGCGTGCGGAGCGCGGCGCCGAGGTGCCCGGAGTCGCTGAGCTTGGAATGCTGGATGACGAGGATGGCCATCGTGGTGGTTCCGGGTGGGCCGGGATCAGGAGACGGTCACGGGATGCGGCGCGCCCTTGGGGCGGACGGTCGCGGGGTGCCGCTCGATCGCCGCGCGAACCGCGCGGGCGATCGCGGCCGGGTCGAGGCCCGCGTCCACGAGCTGCTCCTTGCGCTCGCCGTGGTGGATCCAGTGGTCGGGCAGGGCGAGGCGGGTGACGAGGCGCGCGTCCAGCCCGTGGTCGTTGCACGCCTCGAGGACGCAGCTGCCGAAGCCGCCGCGGATCGAGTGGTCCTCGACCGTCACCACCGGGATGCCCCGGCCGAGCAGGTCCTTCAGCAGCGCGACGTCCACCGGCTTCGCGAAGCGCGCGTCATACAGGTTGACCTTGTACTCGCCGAGCTGGTCCATGGCCTCCGCGCTCTCCAGCGCCATGGTCCCGAAGGCGAGGATCGCCACGTCGGGAGCCTGGTGCGTGATGAGGGCGCGCGCCTTGCCGAGCTCGAAGGGCGGGCATGCCTGCTTGGTGAAGCGGTCGCTGACCGACTCGCGCGGGTAGCGCACGCTCGAGAGGCCCGCGTCGTGGCCGGCCATGAACTCGAGCGCCGCCTTCAGGCTGGGCTCGTCGAGCGCGCCGATGATGACCGCGTTCGGGAGCACCGAGAGCATCGAGATGTCGCAGAAGCCGTGGTGCACGGCGCCGTCGCCGCCCACCAGGCCGGCGCGGTCGAGGCAGAGGCGCAGCGGCAGTCCCTGCAGCGACGCCTCCTGGAAGCACTGGTCGAACGCGCGCTGCAGGAAGGTGCTGTACACCGCGAAGAAGGGCTTGAACCCCGTCTTCGCGAGGCCGCACATCATGTCCGCGGCGTGGCTCTCGCAGATCCCGGTGTCCCACGTGCGGTCGGGGAACTTGGGCAGCACCTTGGCGATGCCGGTGCCGTCGGGCATGGCCGCCGTGCACGCCACCACCTTGGGGTCGCGCGCCATCAGGTCGGCCATCGCGTCGCCGAACGCGGCGGTGAACGAGCGGCCGCCCTTCTTCAGCTCCACTCGGCAGCCCTCGTTCTCCATGTCGTCGAGCATGCTGAACGGGCTGGGGGAGTGGAACGTGCAGCTGTCCTTCTCGGCGAAGGCGAAGCCCTTGCCCTTCACGGTCTTCACGTGGAGGACCATGGGGCGGTCGAACTCCTTGGCCTCGCTGAGGACGTCCACGAGCGCCTTGATGTCGTGGCCGTCGA
>Ga0172367_10002289_pt1 | contig 26465 bp, 28 predicted proteins | sample Lak10m_FD_114542 | JGI IMG/M metagenome (GOLD analysis project Ga0172367, IMG submission 114542) | Freshwater microbial communities from Kabuno Bay, South-Kivu, Congo - kab_022012_10m | ecosystem: Environmental > Aquatic > Freshwater > Lake | place: Democratic Republic of the Congo: South-Kivu...
CTGGCTAGAGCGTTAGCTTCGGACACATCGGCTGCGCTAGCACTAGCTTGTGCGCTTGAAGCAGCAGCATTGATCGCTGCTATTAAAGCATCCGGCCCTATAGCCCCCGAGATTGTTGTCTTAACCGCGCGACTCAGTTGCTCAAAGGCTTGCTGTACCAGCATGGTAAGCTTATCGAAAGAACGCTCTTCCACGTCGGGGCGGTAAGTCGAGAAGCTTACCGATTGCGTTGCAGCGATTTCGCGATAGGGGGTTATTTTGTACCCTGTCGCGTAGGTAGCTACCGTGGTAACGTCCCCGCCGGGATTGTTGTTTTGGTCTGCGTTTAAGGTTACAGAGTAATCCGCACCTTGCGTAATCTCTACCTCAAAGCCTGTGCTATCTGTCAAGATCACATGCACGTCAGCTGCGGTAAACACTCGGAAGGTAAAAGGGAATACGGTCTGTGAACTGTTGCAGGAATACGGCCCTGCTTTAGCCTCGGTACTGGATACGGACATTAGCTCAATCCTTTGAAAGTTTGAGCTAATGTACCTTACAATTTTAAGTCTATGCGCACCCTAGCGCTTGCTGTCAGGGCTAGCTGCACCACTAATCGTACCTCGTACAGCATCTAGCGTAGAGGTCGGCTCTATATCCCCTTGCCCCACGCCTGCAAGATAGCCTAGAGGCTTGTTCGCTGCGGTAACTGGTACGCCTGTCAACATCGCAATCAGTGTTAAAGAGTCTTTAATCGCGCGGCTTGCGCTGCCATCATCCGCAATCGCTTTGTATATGCTATGAGGCGCGCGGCCTGCTGACTCTATCGCACCAATCGCCGGAGCTGAAGCTAAACGATCGTCGTATTGCTGCGGAGTAAATCCCGCCACGATACGAGTTGTTATAGGCCCTGCGATAGGCACCATGGCTGCGGTCGTGCGTAATGGCGCACCAAAAAAGAAACTAAGAAACTCGTCCAGGTAGCCGTCGTCCTCGTCATCATCCCCTCCACCACGCATCCCTTGCACGATAGCCTCAGCAACCCATGCGGGAACTAGGAACCCAGCGAACGCGATAAAGGTTAGTTGTCCTGCACCTTTCTTGATCCCGAACTCCTGTGTCACGTTAGCGACTGACGTGCCTAATACGTTAGCTTGCATATTGAAGTAACTGGCGAACTGCGTAAAGATACGCGCCCATGCGGGGCCAGTCTCATAGCGAGAAAGGTCTTCCGGTTTGATAGAGCCTTGAGTCTCACGCACTGTGCTATTAGCAAAGCGCACGGCATCTTTTTCGTTTAGGTTTTCTGCAAGTGCCTGGTTGTATGCGCCTGTCCAAGCAATCACATCGACAAAGTTCTGCGCGGCCTGCTGCATAAAGTAGGCGTGCTTGCTTGTCCAGGCTTTCGCTTCCTCGTACTTGGTCGGATTGATAAGCATATCCTCGATCTCGCTTCGTAGCTCGAAGCTCTGATCGCCTAGCCTGGTATTCATGAAAGTAGACGAGGCCGCCACGCTTTCGGCGGTCTGTGTCGGGTTCTTAATGTATTGCACGAACGCAGCTTTCAAGTGCGTAGGTTTGACTTTCAACGCAGCGATACTAAACCCCGTTAATTGTTGCAGTGTGTTAGTCACGTTAGCGAACATGGTTGCCATGCCTGCGCGTGATCGTGCAGCGCTAAAGAATTTATCCAGGGCCTTGCCTGCTGTACCTGTGCTCGGTGTCTGTACGATCTGCTTTGCTGCGCGATTAAGCCATGGCAATAGCATATCAGTATAGGCCACCGGATCGTAGCGGGTAAGCTTGCCGCCCATTGCTCGAAGTGTACGCATAACGTCCCGTACGTGAGTCTCCATGTGAGAGAACAAGAGCACTTTATCTATGTGCTGAGGTAATAGGCGAAGGTCTAAAGCTAGGGGGCGGTTGTACTCGACGCGAGATTTGGTGAAGCCTCGGCTCGCTGCGGGGAACATGAAAGCGTTACCTGCGTTCACGTCTTCTAGCGCCTGATTGATTACTGCGTCTTGCACCTCGAATGTATCGGTAAGTGCAGGAATGTACCCGCCACGATAGGTGCCGAAAGGAGTGGTAAAGCTTTCAGCACTGATTTCGTCAAAGTACCGCCCGAAGACTTCGCGATGCGTTTTTTGCGCTAGAGGCTTGGTCTCTTCCAGTAGATCCCATACCCCCTGCACAAAGTCAAAGTGTGTTTTCGTCAGCTTGCCTTCATCTACCATACGAGCGATGAAGCTATCCCACTTGCTAGTATCTAGGCTCTTGTCTTCGCGTTCTACAGCCCACCCACGACCCAGTAGCAACTTGCGCTTGTTACTTGCGTTGCCTGTGTGGGCTATGGCATGGAGAAGCTCGCTCATGCCTGCGTCGCCTTTTGAATAGCCGAAGGTATAGCCGATCTCAGGCGCAGCGATGCGCCCAGGACGAAGGGAAGGTTCTACGCTTTTCAGCAAGTCGCGATAGGCGGATAGGTACTTGCGTACATCAATGCGGTATCGGTCTGCGGCCTCGGATACGGGGGTGAACACGTAGGCTCTAAAGCCGCCGGTTATCTTGCCTCCGTCCATGCGAGACACCCAAGACTCTACACGACGCAAGGCTGCACGCGCACCGAGCAGGACGCGGATCGCTTTCTCTTTCTCTGTGACTGCATGGCCTTCACCTGGTACTTTGTCCGGCATACCTAAAACATCAAGGCGTGCGCCTAGAGTTTCTACCACTTGTTCACGATCTACCAGCTTACCGTCAATCTCGACTTGTTTCTCGCGACGAGCCAAGTACCATAAGCTTTCTACTTGGTCGCTAAGTGCGCGCAGCTCGTCGACTGTTAAGTCTTTCATGTCTTTGGCGTTATCCTGCGCCTGCTGCACGTCCGCTTCGATTGCTGCATAAAGCTCAGGATCATAGGCTTTCACCGCCTCAAGGTATTTGCGCGGGTTTTGCCCACGGGCACCGATACCAAACTCAGCAAGAATGGCCTTCGTCGCGTTGACTAGATCCAGGTTATGCGATCCTTTCAGATTATCAATCTTAGACGCTGCTATTTTTCTAAAGCGTTGTAACAATTTAGTAGCATCTGCTTGTGACTGGTATGCTTCACGGGTCGTGGCATGTTGTACCAGCTGATTGCGCTTCTGCGTGATCGCCATATCGCGGTCACCTTTGCGCATTGCCTCTTCCGCAAGTTTGCCCGCCTTGGCTGCATCTCTAGCAAACTTGTTCGGGCGTAAGTCTCTAACTTTAGTTTGTCCTATTTTCTGCTTAGCGTAATCTTTTGCCATGCGTGATAAGGTACGGGCTGAGCCTAGCGCCTTTTGCAAACCTGCTAGCTCAGTGGCGATTATCTTGGTGCGTACATCGTTATGGATCGCGGCGTCTGCCGCCTTCGCCACGGCTTCAGGTGTTGCAACTTCGCCATGCTGCTCAAGCATGCGCGTATCGGTAATGGCCTCGATCACATCCTTTATCGGAGGAGCGTCTATCAAGGCGCGTACAAGCTCGTCCCCTGAGGCAAAGCCGAACATATCCGCCACTAGATCCGGGTGCATACCGTCCTCGGCTAATGCACCGTATTGCCCATACCCTAGCTTCTGCCAGTTGATAGAGGGCTTAGCACTAAGCCTTGCGGTAATCTCTGCTGCGGTCAGTGTTTCGGTAGGGTACTCCGGCTTGTTCGGCAGCGACGACCATCTGAAAGTGTCATCTTTTATTTTCTGTACGCGATAGTTTTCCTTAGCGTTGACTAGCACTTCCCCTGCTAGCACTCTAGTCAGGGCATCTGAGTCGGTATCGTTAGTCGCATACATCGCCTTGAGTGCGGGCAATGAGAGCTTAGATCCTTCTATTTTCGAGATTACGCCGTCGTTCTCAGTCTCGCCACGCTTCAGGAAGCGCAAAGCTTTGTACACTGGTTCGTCCTGTACTTCGGCAGCGACTATGGCACGGGTCTCTTTACGCAATGCGTTTGCATCCTTGTTGATGCGCTGCACGGTACGCTCGCGTAATCGAGACACCCAAGTCATATCCTTGAGGCTCTTAGCTTCCAGTGCTGTGATTGCATCCTGTGCGCTTTGCACCGACTCCCGAGCGTACTCATGGAAGGCTTCAGGTGTCATGCCTGCCTCTTCCGGTGAGTTGAATAAGAGCGACATATTGCGTGCTTGCCTGGCGTTGTCGATTTGATCTTGTGTTGCGATCATGCGATCGAACACTGCACGCACTTCAGGGTTAAGCGTTTCCCCCGCATTGGTGAGATAAGACATCATGTTACGGTAGACGTTAGAAAGCCATGCACGGAAGCGCTGGAATATAGGTTGTAGTGCCAGGTTAGGCGCTTGACCTTCGAAGAGGTAAGCCTCGAACCCTTCGGCTAGTTTCTCATGGTGTGCGCGTTGTTGCTCGAAGCTAAGCGCGTGCCATGCGTCTAGCTGCTGCGTGAGTTCGCCTTGCAAACCGAACCAGTTAAAGACGGTTTGCATATCCTCAAGTATTTGGGTTTCTGCTTCAGTTGCGCCGCGCAGTGCGATCTGCTCTGCGAGTGCGATGTCCATTGCTAGGAATGAATGCCCAAGCTCATGTAAGAACGTCGAAAGGTCGGCGTTCTTGAGTAGGCTTATGGTGTTAGTGCTAGGAGAAAATCCCCCGCGAGTAGTGCTTAGTCGGGAAGATTCTTGGTTCTGTCTCTGAGGTTCTGCACTGACTCCTCCGCCATCTTCCGGAATATTTCCTTGAAGTTTGGAATATCCGCTCCGCGTGCCTTTGTAGACGGAGTCTGTGATTTCTCCTGTTTGGTATTGGTTGTCAAGTTCATTTTGTAACCTTTCAAGTAGATTATTATCCTCCACTATAGGTAAAGTTTCAAGGGGTACTATTTTTTGATTGCCTTTACCTAGCGAATTATCGACGGCGACAAATTCTACGCGAGGATCTTCACGGTATTTCTCTTGCAGTTTGCGGATAGTAGTAGACACCCCGATATGTGTATCTGCGTGCACTTGCAGCGGTACAGTTCTACCCATTCGCATAGCCCTTGGAAGTGCCCCCATTACTAGGGCCTCTACCGGATCGCGATACGTATATTGAATACCTACGCTTCTACCGGAGGCTAAAGCCTGTTCTATCTTACTTACGGCGGAATCGTACGTATTCATATTTGTATCGTAGATGATGTCTGCGCTGTCAAATAAAGTTTTACCGTCCTCCAAGTGCAAAGATGTTGATTTACCTGCGCCCGTGCCCCCGGCAGTAAACAAGACGAAAGGTAGTCTTCCCTCTGCTACAGGTTGAGCGAGTTTTGCTTTATAAAGGTCTTTGATAAATTTACTTGCGGCCTCGTGAACATCGCCTGACCTGGATCTGTCTGCTCGATACTCAGGTGAAAGTTCTCGAGCTTCGTCCGTATTGAGAATGCGTCCGCCATCTGTAGTGGATCTGCCTTCGCTGTCTTTTAAATTTGCATACTCATTCGTAGCAGCCGTGAAGTCTGCACTAATTTTATCTGCAAGGGCTTTGCCTATTCCGTTCTGGTTAAAGCTTTCCCCGGTGACGCTTTGCCCTGTGATCGTTAACGGGTTACGATTGAATAGTTCTGTTGGGGTAATCCCCATTGCAGCTGCGCGCACGGCATAGTAACTGCTTGCCAGTGTCGCATAGGTATCGTTAACGCTCGGGCTAGTGTGGCCTGCCTGATTGAGCTGTGTTTTCAGCAAGCCCTTGACATCATTAGCTGACGCCTTGAAGTTCTCGTCCCCTTGTACCTTGCCGAGGCTTTGCTCTATCTGCTTGTTAAACTCTTCCTGGTACTGCTGCTGAAACACCTCAGACTCAGCGAACGTCATGCCGTCAGCATCTAGCTTGATGTGGTCGATTAGTTGCTGGTTGAAGTCTGATCCCGCGATCTGCGCTGCGTACTCGTCAAACGGTATGCGAATACTGCCGCCTGTCTGTAGTGCTTCCTCAAACTGCGTGGCGATAGCAGGCGAGACTTGCGCCAGTTGCTCAGCGACGCCACTTTGCGCCAAGACCTGAGCATCTACGTACACGTCTTGCACGGGGCCGTCTTCCAAGGCGCTTGCGACGAACTGCCGGAAGGTCTCAGGATCTCGCGCTTTCACCTGGCTATTTCGGCTTACCTCGTCCAGTTGTTGCAGAGTCTCACGGTGAACGGTTGCCTGCTCTGAGGCAATAACTCTATCCTTATCACGGCTTGCCAGTTGGTTTGCTACATGTAGACCACTGCCCATGAACAAAGTCGCTAGTGTGGTTTGTACGGCGATGTCAGGAATAGACTTAACGTAATCGCCCCAAGACACGTTAGGGTTTGCGATTGCGGTATCTACCGCGCCTTGCGCTATCTCTTCCGCAATCTCTGTAGGTACAGCGCGCTTTAAGTACCCTTTAACAAAACTGCCTGCGGCCTCTTTGCCGAAGTTCTTAGCCACGAAAGCTAGCGGGTTGATGTCCGCGACCTCGATAGCCGACTGTATGCCAGCATTGGCGAAAGACTCTAACGGAGTACCGCCACGCATGCGGGTGTCTGCATAGGTGGTAGGCGCATACTGCGCTGTAGATATACCGACCCCCACTAATGGATTGCGTGTCACTATCGTGGCAGCGGTGGCGGGTAGCATCTTGCCTACACTATCCAAAGCACCAAAAGCCATGCGTCCTGCGTAGTTGTCTTCTAGGTTAGGGTCTTCGTACTTTGATCGAGCAACGGCTCTTTGATATGCGGTCTTTGCGTCTTCCGTGGTGTTCTCCATGTTCATGAAGTTGCCTAAGAAGTCCGCGCCCGCAATGCGCATGCCTTGTCTTACCATTTCGGGCCATTGCTTTAGTTTGCTACCTAGCGCAATCGCCCAGTTATCCTGTTCCGGCGCCTGCAACCCGTTAGGGTCTTTAAGTTTTACTTTGTCATATAAAGGCGGGTTTTGTGGCGGGTGCTGATACTTGGAAATAATTTTCTCGATGTCCGATAAATTCTCGGTGTCATCGTGCGCGATCGCTGCGAAGCTAGGCTCTTGCATCTGCTTCGCTAGTTTTGGGGAATTTTTTACGAGGTTATCCCAATAGAGTTGGTCTTGCTCTTCTTCTAGCTGCGGCAGGTTTTCTGCTGCAAGCAGGGCGTCCACTCCGGTAGCGCGGGACAACTTGATACCTTTTGCAGCGGTCTCCGGCTGAAAGGCTTTAGCTGTAGGCAGGGGGTTAACTAAAGCTTCAGATCCCCCGTAGATTTCGTTTAGAACTTTAGGGTCGATAGCCATTATTTTTGTCCTGCTAGGTAGTATTCCTGAATTGATGTCTCGGTCGGCTCGATGCCGTTCTTGCGTAATGCGTTGCTGATTCTGGCACGAAGCGCTTGGGGTACGCGCACGGCAGTTGCGCTGCGGTCTTGAACGCCCGCAAAGTCCGCCTCGGTTCGGGTAAAGGCTTCACCATGCGCGATACCTAATACCGTACTTCTGTACTTCTTATCCACAAAGAGGTTATCTACCAGTTTCTTCACCTCAACCTGCGAAGCTTTCTCCCCGGCGCGTTCCTGATATTGTTGGAGGATTGGCTCTAATGTAGTGATAGCACGCGCTTTGATCTCTGCTTGCTTCTCTTTTTTAAGTTCAGAGAATGGCTTGCCATCCACTATCGCACCTTGTAAGCGGGACTCCAAGTAGCTTGCGCCAGTCTGCAACGTGGCTAGTTCGGGCGCGTTCTTAGGGTTACGGTACTTCTCTTGTAGAGATAGCACCTCGTTCACCGTCGCCGCGGATATTTTTTTCTCTTTGACTAACGGTAGCAAAGTCTCTTTAAGGTCTACGTTCTTGTACTTGTCCGGGTTGATGATGATGTCCTGCTTCACTAGCAAGTCGTTGATGGTCTTATCCATAGAGTCATTCGACATGGCCCGTGCGTGAGACTCTGCGCTGCGGGCTTCGCTTAGCATTTCGTCGTTATGTTGATCCACTGCCTGACTCGCTTTAAGATACAGCTCCGGCTGTGTTTTCAGCGGTGCGAGTAGTGCGGTCTTGGCGGCTGCGCCGATAGACCGCTTCGCGTTGATTGCGTCACCGATTGCGCTTTGCACGGGGGCGAGGGCTTTCTCCTCGATGTCCTTCTTGAACCTGTCCTCTGCACCTTGTTGGTCGCGAAGTTGTGCGATCACTTCTTTGCGCTTTTCGCCTGTGTAGTTTTCACGGGCGAATGCCTCAGCTTTTGCATAGTCGAGTTCACCCCCGCGCACTTTGGTCATGAGGTCGTCTGCTGCTTTTTGAGACTCTTGTAGGCGTCCGCCCAGCTCTAAGGCTTTCTCTATTTTCGCTTGATGATCGCCGAGGATAGTATTCTTGTGGCTATAGTAGTATGCCTTCGCCTCGTCGATTTTATCGTTCTGCTGAAGTGTTTCCAGTACCCCAAGGTGTAGCTTGGTGGTCTCGGTCTGTACCATTAGCGCTGCGGTCTGTGAGTCTTTACCCTGCGCTTGTGCTTGTGCGGTCACTGCTGCCGTGATACGTTTTAACGCTTCAGGAGCTGCGGCAGGGTCAGCGGCAGCACTATTGATTTGCGCAATGATGTTTGCCTTAGTCTCTTCCTCCACGGCCTTGCCGTTTTGTTCGGCGGCATGACTTCCAACGTACCCGCGAAAGCCCGGCATGTGCTTATCTGCGATTGCTTGCAATGCTTGTGCTATGCGGTTATTCGGTGCGTCTTTTACATAGCGCGCCACCGTATCGCCGTAAAACTTGTCGGCTTCCTCAACCAAGCCCGAGGCGTTAAGCCCTTCGCGTTTTCTCGCTTGGATTTTAAAGTCGGTAATTTCGGATAGGAAGTTAGCCTCGGCCTTGTTTGCGAGTGCGGTGTCTTCTTTGTCCTGGTACTGCTGCGCAACATCGCCTATCGCAGATAGCCCCTTGCCTATGGTTTGCGCGTTTTGACTGTTATCGAATAGAGCAGGTGACGCGATACTTTGTTGTCGTGCGCCGGGTAATGCCTGCTCTTCTACTTGTTTGGTATAGATCGGGATTGTTGCCATTACTTAATGCCTTTATAGGTGTTCCAGGCATCGGATACTTTAGGCGCACTGGTGAGTAGACTTCCGGCACCCGCTAGCCACGGGCTTTCGTTGTCCGCTTTCATTTGGTACAGCCCCGCGTTTGCTCGATCGTTATTGGCTTGCACTTTCGCTGCCCACACGTTCTTAGCCGTATTGTCTTTCACGGTGAGGCTGTCTTGTTGGCTCAAGTATTCGGTATCAGTGAGGATGTTTAGCGCCGAGCCTTCGGATATGTCTATCCCGCGGCCTGCCAGCGTTGCGCGCTGGGTGCCCATGGTCTGCGCTGCGCGCCTGCGTTGGTCGATTAGGTCTTGCTCGCCACGGCGCGCGATGTCTTGCGCGTTCCATTCGGCGATTTTGGCGTTATTGTTGTTGACGGCTGCTTGATACTCGTACGCCGCTTTACTGTTAGAGCTTTGACTAAAAGCGCTATATGCGGTGAACGCCGCCCCCGCAACTTGCATAATCAGCGGATCCATTGACATAGTTAGAACCCCTTTAAGAACGATAGCTTGAAGTCTAGCGTTGTTTCAAAAAGGTATGCGCACCCTAATCGCCGAGCGCTGCCTCTAACACCAGGGCCAATACGGTAAGTGGTAACGGTGCGGTATTACGAATAGCCACCTGCCCGTAGCTATTCCACTCCGGCTTGATCTCGACATTTAACTCTGCGGACGTAAGCACAGGAGAAGAGCCAAAAGCATTTGTTAAACTGCTTTGATATTTCGTCAGCTTATCTGAGGTTGGCCCTACGAACACTTCTCCGGCGTTGTGTACCCGAACATAGGTGCGGTTTATGTTCTTCATTTGCCCTTGAGCGAACCCCTCAACCTGTAGCGTCAAGGGTAAAGTTTTTAGATCCGCCGTGATAGGTAAGCCGATATGTATCTTGCTTGCAGCATACTCCAAGGTGATAGCGCCCGAGGTAACGACACGCTGCGGGTGAACATTGCCGTCAGCTAGTACGTTAACCGTCTTGCCCTCGAGGTGGCCTAAGCCTGTTACGGTAGTAATTGCTGTGCCGTCGTACGATAGCCCGCAATCTACATGGAAGGCATCGACTAGCACAGTCTCTTCGCGAAGGTCTAAGCGCTCGATAAACCGTTTAGTTGTGCCATTCACCGTGCGCTTAACAGAAAGATAGAGCACATCCTTTGTGCCTTCCGGTATCCCTGCAATCGCTTCGACTACGCCGTCAGTGTTGTGTTGGTGCCAAGCCCATACCTTTTGCCCTGGCATATAGGTAACGCCTAACAAAACACCATCATCGCGCACTGCCCAAACGATCGGGAACGGGGAACGGGTCACAGCCATATCGGTAATGATGTTGTTATCAAACAGGTGCGGGGCCATCATGCTAATGTCGTTAGACTTAAACGCATACGCCACATTATCGTAATTGACTTCATGCACACGGCTAGACTGATTGCGCACATACACGGCAGACTCGCCTGTCGTGATCGGTTGTACATTACTTGAGCCATGGTAGGACTGCGCACGCGCTGCGACGGTGTTCGGGCTGAGTACGTCCGAGTTCTGCGTATAGATTCGCCAGTCCCCGTCCGAAGTCATCAAGAGCAGATCGCTTAACGGGATCAAGTGCTGCACTCGAGACACTTGGCGTGCTGCCAGTCGCAGGATGATACTGTCATCGTCGCGGGTAGGTATCGAGTAGTTCATGTTTGACTCGGTCGCTGCGCGAGTCATCCAAACGTTTTGCGGTTTGTTGTTAGTGCCCGCAAAGCAGCGACGTTGTTCAAAGTAAGTGACGGCGCCCGGGTAATCCCCTACCGCCCCGAACGGGTTCGTTGTTTGCGGAGGCGTGCGGGTAAGGTCAGGTACGATATTGTCGTCCTTGAACGTCAGCGCGTCTGTCTCGCCCATAAAGCCGAACAATCCGTTCTTTTGTTTATAGACGTAATAGCGCACTGCGCCTGTGACAGCTGCAAAGGTGATCGTGTTGTAGTTGCCTGCCGTTGCCAGGTTGTTTGTCGTGGTTACGGTGGTTGATTGCGCAGACTCTTCCAGTCCGTCAGTAGCAATCGCGGTCACTACGTAGGAGTACGAAGTCGTGCCTGATCCTGTCGGTGTAACCGCAGGGCTTGCGGGTGCGGCTAAGGTAGGGATGAAGCTAATCGTACTCAAAGCAAAGACCGTGGGGCTGCTGCGACGTAGTTCTCTAGGTGCATGGTTAGGGTGTACGAGTGTGAGTACGTCAGCACTTTGCACGTAATGGAGGTCGAATACTTCATCCTCCGTGTAAGGTGTGACGACCTCTGCGGGTACGCCCGTGTTCAGTACAGTACCGCCTAACGAGTGGAACCTGAAATAAAGGTGTCCGGCCTCGATCACATAGGCTTGCTGGTTATTGTAAGAGAACTCAAGCAAGGCGACTTTCTTATTGTCTATCTTGGTAGTGTTCACGAACTGAGTACCCTTACGCGCACGCGCTGGGCCATGCGGTAATATGATAAAGTTCTTGGCTTCTGATACACCTGTCTGATACTGAGTTAGATCTAAGCGCCCGAACATTTCGGGCGAGATTTCACCCCCGGCAAAGGATCGCGTAAAGGTTTTGGTAGGCATTTAGCGTCTCCAAGCCGTCGCATGTTTCGCGTCGCGAACGTCAGTACCTCTTGCACTTAGCCATGAAGGTACGTGCGCCGTTTGGTTGTTCTGATTGTTTGCGTCACTCGCTGCGGCCTCTAGGAAGGTTTTCTCTGCGAGCTTTTTCATTTCAGACGCTAGCTTCATGCCTGTGCTGCCTTTAACGATTGGCCCCACGATACGACTTGCCAGCAAGTGCGCCAATGCCTCGATAAATAGTGGGGTGTATTTGGTAGTATCCGTAATAACTGCGGTGTACTTCAGCACGGCATTCTCAACATTGGTCAAGATACGATCGCCTTCGATGATGTAGTCCTGCCGATTCTCGTCATCTGTATAAGCGCCGAGCAACACGGCTAGAGGTTTTAGCATATCGCTAGGCTTCGCGTACTGATACTTCCACACGTCAGTCGTTGCGGTAGCGTGTAAGCTAAGGGCTACGCGCTTCGTAGCGAAACCCCAAGAGTGGCGCTCTAGTAACTGATTGCGCGCCAGTGCGTAGAAACGAGAGCATTGCAGTGCTTGTACAGTGCTATCTGGCGGGTCAATAGACGACACGTTCGCTTCGTCCCCGATCAATCCTAAGGCTAAATTACAAATATCTACTTCAGAAGCCATTATCGCAGTCTCCGTCTAAATTGTTGATGTATTGCCCCCGTACCTGCGCTTGCTACGATAGGCGTATCGTTGAAGCCTGTACTACTGAGTGTTAGCGGTTGCAAGGTTCTAACCAATCCGGCAGCGATGTCTAATACCGCATTACTAGCCGCGGTAAGGGCTGCGAGCGTTTTGCTAGCGATACCAGTAATCGACAATGCCCCTTGCGACGTAGATGTTAGTGCAGCTAGAGTTGCACTTCCGCTACCTTCTAAGCCTCCTATTAGATCCCCGGATGATGCCCCGGTAAGGGCTGCAAGCGTTTTACTTAATCCGCCTTGAATATCTACAGAAGCTTGCGACGCGGATGTTAGTGCGGTCTCGTCCGCCTACGAACTGGATAGGTCTACCTGTGTCGCCTTGGGCTAAGCCTTCCCAAGCGATCAAGTGCGCCCCTCCTGATATTTCTGTTACTACGGCAGCAATTTCTGCCATGTTATATACCCCTTAAAATGGGCTAGGGGGTCAAGGCCCCCTAGGCTTTCCTGCTTTAGCTTAACGCTGCGGCTTCTTTTTTGCCGTCGTCTTTAGGCGTTTCTTTCACTTCTTTGACTTCGCGCATCCACTTACCTAACTCTTTCTTGTCTTTAATCTCAAAGACATCGCCAGGGTTGCGTAGGTGGTTGCCGTAGTACCCTAAAGCTACTGCTTCTACTTTAATCGCCATTTTTCAAGTCCTCTCTATTACAAGCCTGTCAATGCGTCAGCGATCGCTGTCCATTGGCTCGGGTCTGTGGTTAATGCTGCAATCACGTTGTTAGTCGGGGCCGTACCGCCTTGGCTGTATGACAAGCGCATGTAGCGGCGGTTAGTCTGCGGGAACGGAATCACGATCGCCTGCCCCGCTTTCATTGCGCCTGCTACACCTGTCGCTACAGTCTGCAAGTTGGCTGAAAAGCCTGTATCGTCCGCTGTAAGCACGTTAGCTGTCAGTGTAGGTGTCGTACCGCCTGAGTCCGCAGTAGCTACTACAACGATGTAAAGCTCTTCATCGCCTACGCCGAACTGGTTCGCTGCGCCACTGAAAGCAAGACCTACGTCTACGTCGTTAGTCGAGGCTGTAGGGCCTGCACCTGAAAGCGCTTGACCTGTGATACCTGAAGCACCCGGCACTCCTGAGAATAGCCATTTAGCATCTAAAATCATTATGTTTCTCCTTAATTAAGCTACTACTGCTTCAGTGTTTAAGATTGAGTCAGAGCGATACACTGGAATACCGTCGAATGTAAGCACTTTACGGCCAGCAATCTCTTCCATGCTCAACGTTGAGCCTGCCACCTTGTTCACCATTTGACGACGCAAGAATGAACGAATGCGACGGTTGACGATAAAGCTTGGTTTACCCATGTTGATGTTAGGCAATAACTCGATTGCTTGAGTCATCAAGTCGATGATGTCCGCACCTGAGGCCGCGTTTTTGGTCAAGTTGCCTGTATCAATGTTGCAGATACGTACAACATAACGCCAATCGCGAACTACTAAGCCGCAATCCCATTGATAGTGCGTACGGTAGCCTTGCATACGACCGCCTGCGCCGTCCACGTTCTCGATAGTGACTTCGCCCAGGTCTTGCATAGAGAAGCCGCCAGCTGAACCTTTAGGGTAAATGCCGTGTACTGTTTTAGGGCCCCACACTACCAAGTAGATAGAGGTTTGATCTGAGCCTGAAGCTGACGCATCGCCTTTGATGATGTTGTCGCCTGATTGCGCAGTCGTGTCGCTGAAGCGTGACGCCAAGCCTACAAAGCGCTCAGGTGTTGCGTTAGAGCCGTACAGTAATTGTGTGCTGAATGTTTGGTTCATTGACTCAAGGAACGCTGAGTCTTCAGACATGCGCCAGTCTTCAGTATTCCCGTTCAAGTCCGCAAGTTTCTTGTCGATCTCTGCGTACGCTTCTAGCATACCCAAAGAGTCACGCACTTGTTGCGTTTGTGATTTACTTGGTTGTACGCCGTAGTTCAACATGCGCCATGTCACCGCAGGTAAGCCTGTGCGGATGGTCGTCAAGTGGCCTAAGCCGTCGTTCGCCTCGTACCATGGAATGACATCCAAGAGTTCGTTAGTTTGGTTTAGCATTTCTACGATAGTAGAAACGCCGCCCTCTGAGCCTGAGCGTTTAGAAACTTCCGCTAAGGTAGGGTATGTTGCACTGGTAATTAAAGCCATAATTTATGCCCCTTATTTTTTCATGTTTGATTTAGGGTAGAGCGATACTGGGTCAGAAGGCCCCGGTGCGTCAGTGCTTCGCACTATCAGCTTATCGTCTGCTACCGCGTTCCCGATCTTTACGAACATCCGTATCACTTCGGGGTGATTACCAAAGCCTGTACTCTTCAGAAGGTCTTTGATTTGAGGGGTGCCAAACGCTGAAAGCGCTTTGTTTGCGACCGCTAAATTCTCAGAGAACTTCTCGCCGCCGAACTCTTTGTCCGTCCGCGATTGTTCTATCCACTCCCGTTGTGTTGCCTGGTATTGTTCAGCCTGTTTTGCTTGTTGCTGTATGTTGAGGTCGACTAATGCTTGCGCCTCTTCGTGTGTTAGGTTCTTGGCCTTGACGAACTCAAGGAACTTTGCGCCTAGCTCAGGGTCTAGCGTGATCCCCTCAGGGAGCTTAGGCTCAAAAGGCAACGGATTAGCCGGAATCTCCGGGGGTGCGTTGCCTTCTGCTGGTGTTTCTGCGGGAGCGTCTGTCGCATTAGGCGCAGCGTCCCCTAATACTGGTGCAGCGCCCTCGGCAGGCACGTCTGTTACAGGTGCATCCGTTGTTTGATCCTGCGCTTGTTGCTCTTCAGCCATATTATTTACCTTGTAAAATATCCGCCCACTTATCGGGGGCTATGGTTATGATCTCGTCGGTTAGAAACAGAGCGAAGTTTCTGCGCCCTTCGTTAAATGCTGCTAGGTGAGTGTCCTCGCCTGCGAAGGTAGACCTGTAAAGGCCCGCCGTATCCAGCATGCGGCGCAACACTCGGCGTCCTCTGCTGTCCGATAGAAGCCATTTCATGTCCTCAATCTCGGCGGCGCGTCTCTTCTCTGCTTCAGTCATAGCTGGAACGATACGCGGATTTTTTTAGGGTTTGAGCACCCCTACGCCGGGGACGCGGAAGAGTACCCGCTGAACTGTCGCATTACGTCAGATAAAGCGTTATCCTCCCCCGAGGGGATGCCTGCCAAACTGCCCGCAGTCTTTGCCATTTCAGCGGCTTGCGCCATGGCTTGCTGCTGCGCTTGTTGCTGTGCGCGAGCGGTACGGATCTCAGTCACTCGGTCATCTGCTACGATGAACTGAGGGTCTACGCCCATCATTTCGCCGTAGCCGTCAATGATCTGGTCGGTGTCCAGTTTGTCCCACACGCTCGGGTCTTGCTTCGCGGCTGCTAGATTGCCTACAGTCATGAGTAATCTATCCAGTGAGCCTAAGCCTACCGCGCGCTGCGCCTGGGCCAAGGTCGATACGAACTCGACTTTCAGGTTCATGCCTTCCAGTTCAGGCGGTGGGGGCGGCACTAAGTCCGCCTCGAGCATGTGCTGGAATGTCATGTCGATAAGCGGGCTTAACATTTCGTTATGCAAACGCTCTAGCACTGGCCCGAGCATGAGTAGCTTCTCTTCGTGGCGTTCTGCGATCTCGGTCGCTGTGATCCCGCTGCGGTTATCGTTAGCCAGCATCATGAACAGGTCAGCGTAGAACGCTTCGCGGGTGCGGCCTCGCACATCGTTGATGTCCTCGAGCAGATAGCTCAAGTTTAGCTGCACGTCGAAAGCGCTACGGATACCGTTCTGAGGCCCTACCATGTCGACGTAAGTCAACCCGCCCGGTAACAGGTCGTTTGGTTTGTCTTTCATCGCGATAGGGGCTTGCAATGGTGGCTTGGTCTGATAGTCGATAGCCTCGCCTTTGCGGAGTTGTTCGTGTTGCAGCTGAATGACATCGCCTAGTGCGCGCATGCCTGGACTGTGCCCGTAAATGTCGCCACTCCGTACCGACCATCTAGGCACTAGCAGGGGGAACTCGTCGAATCCTCCTTCGCTAAGTGGCTTCTGTGCATCGCCTGCGGCCTCAAAGTAGCATGACTTGAAGCGCTTGTTCTTGCCGTCTTTCTTGCCGTACTCGCGCTCGTTCTCCGCGCGAGGCTCTACTGCGTGCATGACTGTGATCCATGCGTCATAGTTTTTGCGGTCGTATTGATTCTTGACGTTTTGGCTGACGTTCTCTAGACCGAACTTCTGCACCATCTGCGCCACAGTCATAGGTATTTCGCGGTAGCAGGTATCGACCACACCGCGGTAATCCGTACTGATCGCATACTCGCCCGCCGTAAGCGGGTAGAATCTAATCACGTCGTTAAAGTCTGATTGCACGAAGCTTGCTGCCGTACCAAATGCGCCTAGCTCTTCGTACATGGTATGTAACGAGCGATAAGTATTAGACCGCGAGAAAATCTCGCGCATGACTTTAGAGCTTTTGAATAGCCATTGTTTCACAGGGTCGTATTGTTCTAGGTCGTCGTCTGGAATACCTAAACGGAACCAAGGCCGCGCCGGGCTAGTCATGCCGGACATCAAGCCAGCGCCTAGAATATCCAGTGCGCCCGTTGCGGTACTATCCAGAATATTGCGATTGCGCGATCCACCTTTGTTACGGTCGCTGCTAAGATACCGTCCGCTGCGAGGCAATAGATACTTGGAGATTTCCTTGTAATCCTGTAGCCAGGTTTCGCGCTCGTTGTTTAACGTAGCGTTGCGGCGTTTATATCGGGTGATTGGTAGTTCGTGATCCATGGTTTAGCTTCCTAATAGCGTCACTTCATCGGGTGTGGTCGGCCCTGCGCCGCCCCCTGCGTTACCCCCTTGGCGACGCGCTGCCGTATTCTCTGCCTGCTCAGGGCCCCCTTGCGCAAATTGTTTTTGTTGAAATGCGCTATAGGCATACGCCACGATGTCAGACCCTTTGTTCACTTGCGCGAAGTAAAGCCCTTCGTTACTGGCGTCTGGTCGTAGATATAACTGATTTTCGCCTAGGTCTCCGCTTGAGTTGCGGGACATAGTGTTCGGATCTAGCGCGATACCTGATAGTTTTATGCGTTGTTTTGCGGGGGTTCCGTAAAGCATATCTATGGCAGAATTACCGTTAGGGTTTTGCATTCCCCCCATGCCAATTACCCCGCTGCCTAAGGGCTCTTTCACTTTTGGACTATCAATCTCCGCGTACACATTACCTTGTGCATCTGTCACCAGGCGAGAAAACCTGCCCCCGTGCATTTGGTAAGGGTTTTCTTTCGGCGCCTGGTTCATTCCTGATAGATTGAATAAGCCTCCCATACCGATTTGCTGCTTTGGCTCCGGGGGAGGCGCTACGCTCTTGATGTCCAGCATGAGGCCATTTAACGCCTTGCCGTCTGCGAATACCTGCCCGGTCTTATCGAAAGTGAAAGACTTGTAGTACCCGGAAGGCGGGGTATATGCGGGTGCTTGTGGCGTTGTTGACACGTTAGCCGCCTAGCAATGTGGTTGTGCCCAGGGTCGGCTTCTTGAGGTCTTCTTCGCCTAGGGCTGAACCGTCTGTCAAGAAAGTAGCGCCCTGTCCGCCTTGCTGTGCGCGTCTAGTTTTCTCGCGTGCTATCGCAGGCGTCACGTTAGGATCACTCGGCGCTTGCGGCGTAGGTGGGGGAGGTGGCGGCGGAGGCGCAGACGGCGGAGATTTACCGCCTCCGCCACCCGCATTCGCTAAGGTCGAAGCCATTAGCAGTGCCAAAATAATAAATAGTTTTTTCATAGCTTCATCCTCAAGATTGCAATGTCGGCAAGATAGTTGTCTTTAGGGTGGTACTGCGGAAGTCCGCCTACGTGCTCAAAGCCCAGTTTCATCGCCATGCGCTGGATACTGCCGAACGCCGTCCAGATCATTACTTGCTTCCAGCCTTGTGCTTTAGCGTACTCGCAGCCTTCCGTCAGCAAGGTACGAAACTTCTTGCCGTCGCCCATGATGTGCGGCGTCACTACCCCGTTGAACTTGTTGCCTTCGCAACGCAGCATCGCGGTCTCGTCACCCCAAAGTATCTGATTGCCTGCGTGTATTTCGTTCGCGATGTAGATGATCGCGTCCAGCTTCGTGTAGTCTGCTCGAATGTCAGTCGGATTTACATAGCGCCACAAAAGCTCCTGCACTTGTGGATCACGAATGTTTAACTCTCTGAATGCCATGTCGCCCCCTAAACGTTTGAGGGATACTAGCGCGGATTAAAAAAGGTATGAGCATCCCTACGGCTAGCCGTAAGGGTTGTACTCTCGTCGCGCATTGTGCTTAGTGCTTTGGGTTGGGTGAAGGATCTCGCGTGGGGTGAGTGGTGTATCCATGTTTGCTAGCACGTAAGCAGAGCCATAGTCAGGGCTGCGGCCTAAGCGCTTCACGATGTCTTCTCGGCTTTCGACCTTGATCTTGATGCCTGACATTGACCATTTTGGCGTAGTCAAATCCGCACGTAGTTGTTTGTTTGGGGGTAGTTGTATGCCTAGGTTGTTAGCTGGGTCTAGCGCCTCGCGCAGCTGCCACCATAGCTGTGTTCTCAGGTTGAAATATTGCAGGTTGCCCGACTTGCTCGTCGCTGTGGGGGCTTCCGCCACGTTGACGCCGTACACATCAAGCTCTGCCTGCCTAAGGAAGTCGTAAGGGCTAGAGCCGACGCCGATCACGTCCACATGAATGCGCGCCCTATCTCGCATAGCTGCGACTACCGCACCCGCAACGGTAGGGCCGTCAGGGGTTTGCGATCCGGCTAGCTCGATTGGATGATCGAACCAGGTGTTATGGCGTCGTGCGATGATGGTCTTGTCCTTACCGCCTCGCGCCACGTCCACGCCCAGGCTATCCATGACTTGAAGCCGTGTGGGTTTAGTCCATCGCTCCATGGCCTCGTCTACCCATGCGGTCGGTATCACTTGCCATGGGTCATCCTCGATGCCCGCCTTGAAGTCTCCGTACAGCATTTGACTACGCAAAGGCTCGGGCATGGCTTGTAATGTCGCCATGTAGCCAGTACCTACGAGGTGCGGGTTATCGGTGATCCGCGAAGGGATGAACGTGCGGCTCATAGGCTTGATGATGTCCACGGGCTTGTATTTACTTTGATCGAAGTCGTAAATGCGGTCATCCCCTACAAGCACGAAAGGCTTACCGTCTTCAACCTCGAAGTCTTCCCCGTTAACTGTCGCGAAATAGCGAAGCTCGCCCGGCTCTGCGGGGTTTGGGTGTTTATCATCCAGCCATGGTGCAAAGAACGAGATTACCCAGCGACCTTCTGCTGTAGTCGGCGGGTTGAACGTGAGCAATGCCCGGCAGCGTTGGCCTTTTTTCGTGGTTCGCAGCCAGCCAAGTAAAAAGCGCACAGCCTTCTCGCGCAAGTTCGTTGCTTCATCGAACACTAGCATATCATGCGGGCGCCCTTGGTACTTGGTTTCGTCGCCGGGGTTAGGCACAGAGCCGAACTCGACTTGCCTATCTGATAATCGCCAGATCTTTTCCTGCCCGTTAAAGCCGTCGCGCCCACCGAGTAGCTCTGTCATACGGTCGATGATGCCTGCTAACTGGGTAGACTCCTGCCGTATAATCATGCTGCGATCGTGCTGCGTCGTGGCTAAGCCTACCGCTAGATCGGTCTTACCGCCACCCGCAGCACCGCCATAGCCTACGATGTCGGCTAAGCTATTGAACGCTGCGGTCTGTGGCCCTGGCAACGGTTCCCATAGAGCCTCAGGGGCGCTTAGCAGTTTGTCTAGTTCGGCTTGCTCTTCGGGGGTTAGGTACGGCAAAAGCTCCGCAATCTGCGCTTCGGAGTAACTCATGCGAGATCGTCGTCTTGCTCTGCTTGAGGTGCAGTAAGTTTGCGCTGCGCAGCTTTCTCAAGTAATACCGCAATGGCTGAGGCTTTGTGCTCTACCAGGAGAGGCCCTTCGTCTTTGCCTGTCAGCTCTACGGCTTGCTTGTCGCCATATTTTTTAGGGCTCCATTTCGATAGCAGTTTTAGTCTCGTCTCTATGCGAAGCTTAGCGTGTGCCACGGCGCCTGTATCTGTACCGCCGTTATCTGTGCGCCCTGGTTGTTCGTCGGCTATGTCGATAGTGTTTTCTGCTATTGCGTCATGTCCTACCTCGCGCGCATACGCGAAGCGTCTATTAAAATCCTCGTCTTTTTCTTTCCACAAATACACCGTTTGCCAACTCGGCATGTTTTCATCTCTGCAAATAGCTCTTAGCGTTTCGCCTTCCGCGATACGCGCTACGATTGTGTCTACTATCTCAGGTGTTTTGATTGTTGGTCTCGCCATGGTTTTATTTTCCAGTAATTCGCAAAAACTATGCGCACCCCTATCGCCTTTTAAAATTGCAAATGTCTCTTGCACTGCGCGACGAAATATCAAACTTGCGCGCTAGCTTTTTCCATCCCATACCACTAGCCCGACAATTCCTAAGCAACTCAACTTCGTGATCTGTGAGTTTTGCTTTCGGATGGTTTTCTCCATGTTTCACGTTTTCCATTCTATACCCTTCAAGAATAAAAATACAACTTTGCAACACGTACAGTGCAACACACCCCTATATACTACGTATATAGAGGGGGCGTGTTGCACAACTATGACTACGCACAAAAAAGATTGCAACACAAGTGCAACACACGTGTTGCAGTACATACACCGCATAAAATAAGGCTTTCAGCCAAAGTGCAACACAAGTGCAACACGGATTAACAAAGCCGTGTTGCAGTTTTAAAAGTAAGTGCAACACGGGTGCAACACGGTTTTTAATATCCGTGTTGCACGTAATAAAATGCGAGTTGGTATCTTTCCGCGAGATTAGCCCACAAAATACCCGTAATAAATTGCAACTTGTAATTTTTAACATGCTCATAGTAATGTCACCGTGTCGTCGTCTTCGAGGATAAAAAACGACCCATCCTCTGAAAGTTTGGTAAAAGCGCGTTTTAAAACTTGTGCACGGGTATCTCTACCTTCAGGTTTTGGCATCATACTTACCGCTATTTCGATTACCGCCTTTTGCTCTATGCCTGCGGTTTGAGACAGCCCAATCTCGGATAGAGCGTTAAGAATGGTCTGCTCGTTCTTTCCGATAGGTTTATCACTACCTAAAGGCATTTCAGCCTCAGAGCAGATACAAGTAGTAATAGGATCTCCGTCCTCGTCTTCTCCAATGGTTACAGGCTCCAAGGCAAACCCCCACTCCTTAAAGTCTGCGCCGTCCTTTTGCTTAGTGGTACGGATGTAACGCCCCATAGGAGTACGTACGACTTCCAATTCTGCGTCAGCGGCGGCTCGTAAGCCTGACCACCCGCGAGCGCCTTTGCTTGAGTCCTTGCCGGAGTGGTGGACGAGCAACACTAGAGCACCCGTTGCTTTGTGAATGCCTTTACAATGGGCCAAGGCCTTACCCATATCGTCTGAAGCATTCTCGTTCGCGCCTGCTAGGGTTTGAGCGAAGGTGTCCACAATGATTAGCGAAGGTTTATCGCCACTAGCGAGGATGGATTTAGCAATGTCGATAGCATCCTCTTTGAGTAACAGATTAGGTGCAGCATCTATGATGTCTAAAGGTACAGAAGACAGATCTATCCCGGATACCGTAGCTAAAGCGATAAGACGATTACGAAAACCCGCAGCACCTTCTGCTACAAGGTAGACGACACGGCCTTGCGTGGTGCGCAAGCCTCGCCAGCGAAGGCCACGAGCGATAGCGAACGCCATATCCAAAGCGACGAACGATTTACCGGAGCCGGACTCCCCAAAGAGCACGGCAAGGGCTGCTTGAGGCAGTAGGCCCTTGATGATGTACGACCATGTCGCGCGTACTGCGAAGTTTGAAGCAGGAATACAAGGGAAGCGCATAGCGTGCTGGACTGTTACCGGTGTATTCGTCTCTAGGTTGTCGAACTCTTCGAGATTAGTCACGTTAAGATTGATATGTGCGCCATTCTGATTAGCGAGTTGCACTAGCGTACGGGCCGTGATGATCTTGGCGTTGCCTTTGCCGAAACTATCCCAGCGCGCAAGCAAGGCCTCTTCCCCTGGGTATTTCTCAGAGGCCGACGACCAGGTATTCCACAATGCGAAGCCCTGCCCGTTCGTCTCGTGGTGTAGAGCCATACCGATAGATAACCAGGTGTTGTGATCCGTGGATGGATCGAGTACGTCCAACGCTTCGCGCACGATCTCGAGCGACAAGCCTAAAGGTTGCTTGGCCTGCGCGTTGTCCTCTTCCGATATGCCTTCCCCAAAGCGAGAGCGCAGTAGCGCGGTCAGTCGAGTGTCCGGGGCCGCGATAGTGTTAGTCGCCTCGGTCAGTTCGGTGATCTCCAAGGCATTGCCCGTGAAAGTGACGAAGCCCTTAGTAGCGAAGCCCTCGACACCGAACTGCGTTGCTGAGGCGTGGGACTTCTGATTGCCTGCGACATTGCCCAGAACGAAGACGTGAACGCCTTCGCCTGACGGAGAGTATTCCGCATAAGTGCCCACGCCAAAGCCTTCGATGTCTTGGTGAAGCCTGCCATTGACCATGCACTTGTCAAAGTCAAGTACCGAGAAGTCGCCATCAAGCGTGGCTAGCCCGATACCGTCCATATTCTTGCGCGCAGCTGCCGAGCGAGCAGCATCGAACGTGACGAGCTGCTGCCTGTCCTCAGGGCGGCCTTGCACACCGTAGCGCTTTGCGCCATTTGCATAGTAAGGCACCTTACGCGGTTTGGCTTCTCCATCCATGTGCTCGAAGCGCCACATGAGCCAGATTGGACGTGATGCGATTAGTTCAGGGGCTTGAATAGTGCTTAGATGGGGGTTTATTTTAGTCACGGCGGCACTCATAGCTTGCACCAATGGATGACCCAGGGCCAAAGCACTAAAGCGCCTAGCAAAAGCAAAGCAAACACAACAAGGATAATCAATACTTCTATTTTTTCATCGCGGGATAGCTTCATTTTTTAAGCACTCCCTTAATGAGTCCGGCCTTCTGTCTTTCCACATTGGCATTGAGGATCAACTTCGCAGCCTTAGGACTTTGCCCTGTCTTCGTGGCATCTATCGCCTTTGCTGCCTGCTCTTCCAAAGCTTCTGCTTTAAGCGCATGGCGCTTCTCGGCGGGCGTTAACCTGGCGTAACGGCTAGCACTCCCTGAGTTTCCCTTATTTGCCATTGCTAATCCCTTTCAGTCCCTCGGCGCGCAAACGCGAGTCAAGTACAGTGGCTACGTGTATTTGTTCCGCGGCCCATTGATGAAGGACATCGCGGGCAAGTTCGCTGCGGTCTTTGCCGGTAACACGAGAAAGAGACTCGAGCACGACATCAGTTTCTTGAGTGATTTTTCCGCGAAAATCTTTTAGTTCTAAGCTCATTACTTGGCTCCTTGCCGAGGGGGTTCGCCGAAGACATCGGGGCGAAGATCGAAACGGGTTACTTGATTTTTAGTGAGTACCTCGATGTTGCGGCAGTAGTGGGCAGGAACTCCGAGAGGCGCGGTAAGCCAGTAGGAAACGTTCTGTTGTGCCACGACTTTGCCGTCTAGGGGACGGCGCAGATCGGTGATTGCTTCTGCGAGTTTTTCTTGCGATCCGCAAAGCTCGATCGCTTTTTGTAACGGGGAAAGGTTCATAGTTGATTATTGCCTGAGTAAAAGATGAACCATTCTACAAAACAATTTGTAATTAAACAACAAAAACTCTTGTACAAATAGAAAATAGGGATTTGGTACGATATGCACATGAAAACATACAGCGAGAGACTCACGGCAGCCATGCACTACGCGGAGCTTAACCAAAGCCAGCTAGCCGAAAAGATCACTAAATTTTTAGGTAAGAAAGTAACGCCGCAATCTATTCAATATTTGTGCGATGCAGACAAGGCGGCTTCGGGGAGTAAATACTCGGTAGCTATTGCACATGCTTGCGGGGTAAGCGCCGGGTGGTTAGCCAATAATGAAGGGGTAATGATCCCTAAATATAACAATGCGAGTTCAGCAAATATAGATACCAGGCGCATTCCGGTATTGAGCAAGATACCCGCAGGAGGAGCAAAGCAAATCGTAGACGCATATCTAATGGGTGCAGGCATGGAGGACATCGCCACAGACTTGGAGTTAAGCACCTACTCCTTTGCGCTTATTATTGAGGGCGATAGTATGGAGCCTGAGTTCAAGACGGGAGACAAGGTTATCATCGACCCGCAGATCCTTCCGCGCCCGGGGGATTATGTTGTCGCGAAGTGCAACGGGGACGAAGGTACGTTTAAGAAGTTCAGGCCTAGAGGCCAGATCAACGGCGTGGAAGTCTTCGAGCTAGTACCATTAAACGAGGATTACCCTACGATCAGATCAGATAGTATAGAATGCAGCGTCATAGGCACTATGGTTGAGCATCGTAAATACTACAGGAGGCGGTAACATGAGAAAGTTAGTATGGGTTTTACTGTTAGGGATGTCGGGTTGCACTCAGGTTGAGGTAAAGGAAGCGACAGATGCGGAGAAAAAACAGGTGACTACTATTTACGCGGATTGCTCAGCTCAAGCAATACAAGCAATGGACGACGGAAAATCCGACGCCTATACGGTAGCATCCGCAGCCAGTACCGCATGCGGTAGAGAGTTCGAGAACCTTCTTGCGGTTTATAGTAAAGGTCAGACTGGCAGTGCGAAAGTAAAGGTAAGAGAAAGATTCACAACCCACCGCAAAGAGTGGTTAGTACCTATCGTCTTAAAAGTTCGCAAAGAACCTAAATAGTTAACTTATAGGTTAACTATTAGCCCGCTATATGCGGGTTTTATTTTGCCTGTAAAAACAAGGCACTACAAAATTTCGTCTTAAATTACAAATTATTTTGTAAAAAGTGCTTGACGTGATTACAAATTGTTTTGTAAACTACACCCATCGACTCATTAAACACCTTTCGGAGGGTATCAAAATGAAACAACAATCTACTTGGGCACTAGCAGCCAAACAAATTAAAAACTACATGAAAGCTAACAACATTGTGGGCAGTGTTACTAGCGAGTCATATTCAATGGGTTCATGTGTACGGGTTTACGTAGAAGACCTTCCACCAGCGATCAGCAAACAGTTAGAAGAGTTCGCAAAGCAATACCAGTACGGTAACTTTAACGGAATGGAAGACCTATACGAGTACAGCAATAATAGAAAAGACATCCCGCAAGTTAAGTATGTTTTTGTGAACAACAAACCCTCAGACGAAATGCGTCAGAAAATTTGGGACTTCGCTCGGGGCTTTTACACTGATCTGAGCGATGCCCCTGCGGATGTTAAAGAAGCCTCTTTGTATAGAAACGTAAACATGCAATGTTACGGCGATCAGATTATTTGGAGACTTTATAGCGCTGGGTACATGGATAGCCAGTTTTGGGAGTTTTACCTACCGAAACAGGAGGCCGCGTAATCATGTGCGCCACGCCCTTAATATCCGGGCTTTCATATTCAGTGAAAGCCTTCGGCAAAAACTTCACAGTAGCAGCCACCAACGGATCTGACGCAATCGCTAAAGTTATCTACAGGATGATAAACCCATGAGCCTAAACATACAGATCATGAGCGCGGAAGAGTTGGCCAGTTGGTACACCCCTAAAACAGAAAGCGAGCAAGCGCTTTTCGATAAGCTAAAAGAAACATTAAACGAAATATCTAACTTTGAACAAGACCATAGGCAGGAGCTAGGAGAGTTAGACGACAAAAATACAGAACTTTTAGATCGTATTAAAGAACTGGAAGAAGAACAAGACGAGCTGCGTAATGAAAAAGCAGACTTAGAAATCGAGTGTAACGACCTAAAAACCTCATTAACTTTAATCTAAAGAGAAAAACATTATGCAAATCACAGAAGCATTACTTATTGAAAAGAACGCCAGCTCCGAGGGTAAAACGTGGTTCTTGGCGCACTTCCCGGAAGGTGGCGAGTACCAGGATGTACTTAATAAGGCCGCAGAAACAGACAAAGCGAGCTATGCACAATGGCTGTTAAATACCTTCGGCAAAACAAATGGGGTGCTTGAAGTAGAAAACATAGAAGGCAATCACTTTTTCTTTGCTGGATCTATTCGCGTAACTGGTTCCATTCAACTAACAGGAAGCCTCTATGCTGGCGACGGCATCGAAGCTGGC